>Ga0222717_10000320_pt1 | contig 41779 bp, 39 predicted proteins | sample C33_18DmetaG_FD_165053 | JGI IMG/M metagenome (GOLD analysis project Ga0222717, IMG submission 165053) | Estuarine water microbial communities from San Francisco Bay, California, United States - C33_18D | ecosystem: Environmental > Aquatic > Marine > Unclassified | place: USA: California... | reverse complement strand
CTAACATAGAATATAAATCTGCAACACTAAATTTCCCGTCATTATTAACATCCATTCTCCAATAATCTTTGGAATTATAAACCCCACTAATTAATTTACTAGTAAAGTAACTGATATCATTTAGAGTAGGTGTTGATAATGAGGGTTGTACTACATCAATAGTATAGTCATAGTTATTATAATCTAAAGTAGTATTGAAGGAGTAGTATCCATTTGAGTCTGTGGTTGTAGTAGCTTGTGTTGTATATGAGAAACCAACCTGATTTTTATTTTGAGTTTTTAACTGTACTGTAACTCCGGCTAAAGCTTCTTCTTCTGCTCCATAAACATATCCAGTATGAATTATAGGGTCAATAGGCTCAGTAGTAGACCATTCTGCAAATGGATGAGCGGGACTAAGTTGATTGTATGTATTACTATTTGGTATTCTATATTCAAATTTAGCACCACCTACACCACCGAAATTTTGAATTCTATATTCAAACTCATACCATGTATTTTTATCTAAGGTTGCCGTACCATAAGCCCAGACATTCCAACCATAATGTTTAGTAACTATATCATTAGTCTTACCAATACCCTTAATCATAAACTCATGTGAGTCATCTGTGAAAGTTCTAAATCTATATGTACCTGATTTGTTAGGTTTAAACCAACCGGAATAGATAATTGCATATCTTTGACTGCTCCATCTTGGTGGGTTCCATAGTTGATAAGGAGTATGATTACCACCTCTTGGGCCTTGATAACTTGTTATATCTACAGGTCCTTCGGTATAGAGTGTAGTACCACCATCGGCAAGATTAACCATAGCGTCAAATTCTGTATGGGAATCAGCATTAGCTGTATAATATTGACCTGAATTAGATGCACCATAATGAGTCTTAAGTGACCTTATGTTTACAGTAGTCTGTGCATTTATAAACCCACTAAGTAATACTAATATAAAGGTTAGTTTCTTCATATAAATAATTGTTCACAAAAAAGAGGGTGTTAATACACCCCCTTTTAATTTTCTTTTTCAATTTTTATAAGAAATTAGATTTTGCTTTTTAAGCTTATAACCCAATTTTTAAATAAGTCCCAATTTCGCGTAGCAAATACACCAAATGCTACTCCTGCATAGATTTTAAATCCAAAAGACCAAAGTAATAATCCTGCGATTAATCCTAAAATCCCCTCAATTCCATTTCCTACTATCCAACCCTTTACAGCATTGAATGTTTTCTTAAACCAACTGATTTTTACTGGTTTTTTTACTACTTTTTTTGCTTTTGCTTTTCTAGCCATTTTATTTAATTTTAATTAATAATAATGATTGTGTTTATACATATGTAAACTTTTACTAACCATCACAACTTACACAATCTGCCATTCTGGATCCTAAATCACCCTTAATAACTGAATCTGTTCTTAGGTAGTAAAATGTTTTAATTCCTAATTTCCATCCTTCTAAATGTACTTGATTTATCCATTTTGGGGAATCGTTTACGTCAAAAGATAAATTTAATGATTGTGTTTGATCAATATATCTTTGTCTAATTGCTGCTTGTCTAACTAATTCTAATTGGTTTATCTCAGGAAATGTTAAAAATAATTCCTTTTCATCGGGGGTTAAAATATTATCAGGTAAACCCTGTGCTGATCCATCTTCGGCTAGCATTTGATCCCACCATTTATCTTTATCTTCACCTTTTTCAATTAATATAGATTGTAATACTTTATTTTTCCTAATAAAGGTACCTTTAGCACCATTAAAAGTATAAATGTTAGCAGGCAAGGGTTCAATACCAGCGCTAATACCACCACAAATAACTGAATTAGATACTGTTGGGGCAACTGCTAATAAATGGGTATTTCTCATACCTGTTCCTCTACACCATAAAGGTTCTCCGTATTCTTGGGCTAAAGCCATAGATGCTTTTTCTGCTTTACCTCTAATATCCGAAAATATATTTTTAGTATGGGCAGTTGAAGCAATAGAATTAAATGGTAAGCCTTTTTGTTGTAAAAATGAATGCCAACCCATTACACCTAAACCTAAAGCACGTCCCTTACGAGCATGGTTATAGGTTCTTTGTAATGAATCTTTACCAGCAGATTTATCAATGAATTCTTGCATTACCCCATCTAAGAACCAAGTGGCTAATTCAACAGCCTCCGTATCTTTCCATTCATCATATTTAGATAAATTCATAGATGATAAACAACAAATAAAACTATGTTCTTCATCTGTAAATAATGTAATTTCAGAACAAATATTTGTCATACTTACATCTAAGTTATTTAACCTATAAGCAATAGGATTATCTTTATTAACATTATCCTTATACATTATATAAGGTTCTCCTGTTTCCATTCTTGATTTTAAAACAGTAGCCCATCTATTCATTGCTTCTGGGTCTCTTGCTTCTAGTTTTCTCATAAATGAGTCTCCTACAACAACACATTGGTGTAAGTTTAAACATTGTCTATTTGGATCACCCTTTGGTCTACGAATTTGTAAAAATTCTTCTATATCTCCATGTTCAATATCTAAGTTAACAGAAGCTGCTCCTCTTCTAACATTTCCTTGATTAGTTGCAATTATTGATGAATCAAATATCTTAGCCCATGGTACTACACCTTCACTTTTACCATTTCCTGAGATTTCTGTTCCGCGTTCTCTAATGCGGTTTAATGAAATACCTACACCTCCACCGGATGCTGTTAACTTCATTAGTTCTGCGTTAGTTAAACCGATTCCACGTATTGAATCGGGTGTATCAACACCAAAACATGAAATAGGTAAACCACGATCAGTTCCCATATTTGATAACACAGGTGATGCTAGTCCTAACCAACCATTCCACATGATTTTAAAGAATTTGTTAGCTAATTCTGGTTTTTTAAGTCTACTAGCAGCGGCATTAGAGACTCTTCTATATGCTTTTTTAACATCTTCTCCAGGTAATAAATACCCTTTAGAAATTGTTGCTAAAGATATTTCATCCATCCACTCTGGGTAGTTTTTACCTGCTTCCCAATTTGTATAATCTACTTGTAACGCGTTGTTTTCCATTTATGTATTTTTAATCTTTTAAAGATGTCCACCCCAAGGCTTAATCCAATATTTCCAGATAAATTTTTTCATTTTGTTTTCTATATAACTCTATCCTTTACTACCTATCTCTTCTTTCTCTCTACCTGTCTCTCTATCAAAATATTTATCTTGTGTTTTGGTTGATCTTTCATCAATTACACCTTTGTGTTTTTTTAGACTATCTAAAACCTCTAGATCGGGTGTTTTTGATGTTGTCATTTGTTTTATTACCTTATCTATTGATCGAATGTGGGCATCTGCTTCTTTTTTTATGGCTCTTTTAAAGGTACTTAATAATTTCTCAACTTCAAATGAGGAGTGGAATTTATTCTTGTTATTATTTAGTTCTCCAATTAAATATTCAGCTTGTGCTAAAGTCATTTCTACTAACATACTTGTTTTTTGTTTTTATTTATTAATTAATTATTAAAATAAGCTATTTGCGTCCCAATTTTGAACACCTTTACTATAGTTTGTTACTCGGTTTGCGAAAAAATCTGTGTGTTGTTTACCTGCTGATAAGCTATCAAACCACTTCATTCTTTTCACTGCATCTTTATCTATCCCATTAACTATGGGTCCATATCCTAAATCACTCATTTTAGTGTTTACTCTATGTTTAATAAATGAAATTAAATCATATTTAGGACAACCTTTTAAATCTCCCATTTCATACACTTTATCAATAAAATCTAATTCTAATTTTAAAGACAATTTAGCTGCTTCTTCTATATCAGCTTGTAATTCTGGTGTGTTGTATTCTGGATGTTCTTCCATTAAGGTTCTAAATAACCAACATCCTGCTTCTGAATGTAATGATTCATCTCTGATACTCCACTCAACTATTTGTCCTACTCCTTTAAGTTTATTATCTAATTTAAAAGAAAGTAATACAGCAAATGAAGAAAATAAATTAACTCCTTCCGTAAAAGCAGAAAAAACTGCTAAAGATTTTGCTCTTTCATGCCAATTAGGAGTACCATCATGAGAATCTCTTACTTCAGTTAATGCTTCTATTTTTGCCATAGTAGCTTCATCTTCTAGAAATTCTGCAAAATTGTCTAATCCTAATTCCTCGTTTAATAAAGAATAAGCTTCAGCATGAATAGTTTCAAATGCCCCAAATGTAACAGCCATTTTAATTATTTCAGGTTTCCTAAACCAACTTGTTACTAAGGTAGTCCAATAATCATTTACTACAGTTTCTGTTTGAGCAAAACCTTTTAAAATTGTACCAATAATGTTTTTTTCATGGGATTCTAAATTTTGTTTCCAATCATTAACATCACTCATCATTGGGACTTCGGTATGTAACCAGTGTGCTTGTTGTTGTTTAAGCCAATAGTCTGAGGCTTGTTGGTATTCGAAAGGTTTGTAAACAATTCTTTCTTGTGTGATGTCTTTTTTTGCCATTTATTATTTAGTTTAAGTTTTTAAGTCAAAAAAAGCAGAATTGTATTTCTCTGCTAATTTCTTTTTTGTTTGAAAATCAGTATCATCAAGACTATTAGATCTAGTACTAGGTGACCATGTTTTTTCTTCATCATCTCCTGATGGTGAATAATTTTGGGTTACTTCAAAATGTCCTGTACTTGTATCTGCTTCAACACCATATGTAATACCATCTTGCCCGTATCTATTTTTCATAATATGAAACCTTCCAGTTCCATTTACTTTATCTTCCTTTTTACGAGATAGAGACATACAAAAATCAGTAATCATAAGTTTATCATAAGAACCTGCTGCCTTATCTCCTTCTATAATATCATCATTTGCACCTGCTCTATTAACTTGAGATACTGACCAAATAGGTATGTTAAGTGTTCTAGCTAATCCCTTTGTACTAACATAAATATCATCAATTTCATCTTTTCGTTCACGATTTTGTTTTTTTGATGAAAGTAAGTCAACATAATCAATTATTACTAAATCAGCTTTCATTCCCATTCCCTCACATTTTTTAATATGGGACTCAATTGTGGACACTGTTGCGCGTCCTGTAGGGAATTCTTTAATAATTAATTTACCTGGTAAATCAGGAATTAACTCCATTGCTTTAGGTTTTAGTTTTGCACTATCACTAACATCTATACCTGTAAAGAAAGCATCATATCTTTTTCCAACATAATCTTCCCCAAGTTCAAGAGTGTAATGTAAAACTGTATAACCACATTTAACAGCATGTCCTCCTAAAGCTACTAATGACCAAGATTTACCACCTCCTGGGTTACCAAATATAAGACCAAAATCGCCATTTCCAAGTCCACCCTGTAATATACCATTAACGAGATTCCATGGAGTAGGTATAATTTTTCTTGTATTTTCTCTGTAACGGTCTTCAATATCTTTAAAGTATTCATGTCCTAAATTTTTATCTTGTCCTGCTTTTAAGGCGTTATCAACTAATCCCCTTATTGCTTCAAAATCACCAGCTTTTAATAAATCAACTGATGTCATTAAAGCTCTTTTTAATTGTTGGTTTTTACAAAAGTTAGTAAATTCTTCTTGAACATATTCTAAATCTTCATCCGAGGCTACATATGCCTGTTTTAATTGTTCTTTTAATGATATTTGAAGTACGTCATTATCTACTTTCTTTAACTCAATTTTTAATGTTTCTAAATTAGGGGTAGTATGGTATTTATCATAATATTTTAAAATCTCTTTAATAATCCATTTATGGGCACTATTCTCAAAGTATTCTTCACTAATAATATCATGTATATTAACTAAAAACTCTTTATGAGTTAAAAGGGATGAAATAGCTTTTACTTGAAAATCTGTTCCATATTGATTAAGCGTGTGAAGTGTCATATAACCTTTTTATTTTATTATTGTTTGTATACTGGAAATTTAGAGAATATATCTTTAATCCACATATCTAAATTTCTTATCATTCCACCTAATTTATCTTCATTATAAAATGATATAAACATTTCAGAATTTAAATCAGGTAATTCTTCATTTATTAAGTTATCAATATGTTCTTTTCCTCTATCATCAATCATAGGAGTACTTAGATCCATAACTTTATAATTTGTCTCAATTCGGTCTTGTTCCTGAACTATGCGTGAATATACGACATGGTCCTTGAATTTCCTAGCAGATATGTCGAAAATATCTTGAAGTGTTAATTCCATTGTTTTTAACTCAGGAAATTTTTTAAATATACCCTTAGCACCTAAACCTTTAATACCTCTAATATTATCTGAGTTGTCACCTAATAAAGTTTTATGTAAAATAAAGTTGTGGGGTAATAATCCAAATTTTTCTTCTACAACTTTTGGAGTGTAATATTCTTTCTCCATTGGTCTATATACAATGATTTTATCAGTTACTAACTGTAGGAAATCCTTATCACTAGATACTATAAAACAAGTTGAATTATGTTTTTCTACAAGTTTTTCAGCTAACACGGCTATAATGTCATCAGCTTCGACTTTATCGAGTATGGTGGTTTTAACAGGTAATAGCTTTAGATACTGTATTATACGCACTATTTGGTCAATTTTTGAGTCATGTTCTTCCTCAATATTGTCAAATGCTTCCCAATTAGTAATTCTAGATAAATTTCTTGTTCCTTTGTATTCGGAAAGCAGGTTCTTACGATTTACTGTTGAACCTGCTCCGTCGAATACTACATAAACAGATGTTGGATTTGTTTGTCTAATCATGGCACCTAAAGAACGGAAAAAACCACCTAACCCCCCAATATGAACTCCATCAGGATTTACCATATTCATCATAGCAAAATTCCTAAAAAATAAATTTAAACCATCTAGGATTAATACTCTATCGTGTCTTTTCAAAGGAGTTTCTTCCCCTTGCTCCTGAACTGTATCCAGGAGCTTAAATAAATCTTTATGTTTCATGTTTTGTTTTTAGATGTCTGCTTGGTCAAACAGAACAGGTGTTACATCTTCTTGATCTTCTACAATTTTAAATGTTCCTCCACCTAAGATTTTTGTCCATTCATCTGAATGTTCTTTCTTGTAGGCGTTCTTATCTTTATCAGTGTCTTGTATAAAGCCATGGTTTGTCATAACAATTTTACCTCTTGATTGCATACCATTAACATGGTTTTTATCAATTTGTAAGTTTGTTCTTTTACCCCATTCTACTTGCTTACCACCTTTAATTGCTTTAATTTTAGATGTTCCAGCATTAGATATATTACCAAAAGTAACTACGAATGTTGCATCATACCACATAGCCATTCCACCTTTGTTCATCATTTTTGGCTGACCCATAGGGGATTCAGCTTTTGCTGTCCAAACTTTATTAATACAACAAAGTGTATTAGTAAATGGTGATGATTCTTTACGTGACATTACAATACTTTGGTTAACTGTATTACCAAATTGTGTTGACATTGCACCCGCATTCCATTCATTATTATTTTTTAGTTTTTCAACTGACATAGCACAAGGAATAGATCCAATTGAATCCCAAAAGAATGCTAAGTCATAAGGTAAATTACCTTTTTTCTGTTCATTCTGTAGATCCATAATAAAGGCTGCTACGTCTTCGATTGTATGTAATGTTTCTCTATCAACATAAATAAAATTACCTTCATAGTCTACAACATTACCCTCATCATCTTTAATTAGGTTAACTTGTAACCCCATTTGGGCTGCATGTTCCCAATTCCATTTCATTTCGGTAATAATAAAAACAGGTAGTATTCCCATTTTCTGTGCTGATACCGCTGCTTCAAGTAAAGCAGTAGTTTTTCCTGTATCAGAATGTCCTCTAAGTAATGAGATATGTCCCATTGGTACTCCAGGTACTCCAGATATTTCTTGAAAAGCAGGGGATAGTGGTATCCATTTTTGTTCCTTAAATTTGACGTTTTTATCTAAACCTTTAGAAGATTTAAATTTATTAAGATCAAATTTGCTCTTAATCTCGGCGGACACTGCCGCCGAGAGAGACTTTGATACTTTTTTTGCCATATTTAGAAGGGTAGATCATCTTTTTGTGTTTTTGAATCTTCAGGAAATAAAGCATCAAATTGATCTGCTTTATTTTTCTTAACATTACTAGTATCTAAACTAAAATTACTATGTGTTGAGGTACTAGGTGCTGATGTTGGTGCTGTTGTAACAATTTCATCTTCTGAATCTTCTGGAGCTAACCATTTTTCTAAAGCGGATTTCATTTCATCAAATGAATATGATTTAAACAATCCTTCTTTAGGGTTTGGTTGTTCACTTGTCCATGTTTCTACTTTTGTAGCATCTTCACTAAGTGGTGATGTTTTTAATCTAACACGTACTGATGATTTATTGTAAGGAGTACCAGTTGATTCTGGTCCTACTGTTTCAACTGTAAGGTCTCTACCATTTACAATATCTGTGTAATCTCCAATTTCATCATCAACAGCAAGTGCTAATAATTCTTCATATACTTGCTTACCAAATTGCCATAATCTAGTACCTTTATCTTCTTCACCTCTAACTATTACAGGAACGAAAATACGGTTTTTAGCATCTAACTTTTTAGCTAGTACATAATTTTCTTTAGTATACTCTTCTCTAAGTTTTGCTGCGAAGAGTGCAATTGGGTCTTTTTCACCAAAATTAGTAGGTGAAATCATTACCTTATTGGTAATACCATAATAGAATTTTAATTCTGTAAATGGGTTTGAGGAATCATACGCAGATGGTACAATTCTAATTTGTTGTTTACCTACTGTAGGTCTCCAAAAAATGGTTGTGTAATCAATTTTTCCACCAGCTTGTGGTTTCGATTGGAGTGTATCCAATTTTGCTTTTAAGGCATTTAAATCCATAATGTAACTTATTTTTAATTATAACTGTTTATATGTAACGGAATATACGAACTATATTTTGGGGAACCAAACTATACTTCGATTATTTTATATATTTTTGTATTTAATTGGTTTAAATCATTGTGTTGGGTAAGTAAAACACAATTTCTATAATGTTGCCAATCAACTTGATATTTAGTATCTACTACACCCCCATTTAACTTTTTAATAAGCTCATTAAGGGCATTAATAGTGTATAAAGTGTTAGATTCTTTTTTTCTATGTACTAAAATAGTATTATCTGGTATTGTTTGTACATTTCCTTGGTCTACATTATAAGTAACAACAAATTCATCTTTGCCCACGATCTCGAGGACAAACATTTTGTTGTATATAATGGTATATCTGCTTGTAATCTCTTCTAATAAAGAATCTAAATTCTCTAAGTTTGTGAAGGTACAAAATAACTTATTGTTCAAATCTCCTATGTTTTGGAATGACGTTATAACATCATAGTTCGTGTTATACGTATTTGGGGAATTATTTAAAATCGTAGTCATAACCTTCTTTTGTTTTTATGTTTAATTTATATTTAGTAAATATATCTTTTATATCTTCTATTACTTGTTTTTCACTTTCATCCCAATCAATTAAGAACGAATCATATGTATATAATACCAATTGAGACTTTTTATTTCTCAATATTGTTATCATATCCCATAATATACGAACGTTCATTGACGTCTCCAAATTTTGTAGTAAATAATTAAAGAGTTTTTGAGGATTCATTTCCTCCAAATTTTCTTTTTTATATACAAAACTAGAAATCGGACACGTTATCTCTCCTTCGCTTTCAAATTTACTCCAGAGATCTTTTACGTATATATCAATTTTCTTAAAAAATTCCAGGTGTTTGTATTCTTTAAATACTCCTCCGTATAGTTGTTTAAAAGTTAATTCCTTAGACTTAGCGTAGTCCACTTTATATAAAGCTTGTAGATGGCTATGAATATCAACAGAGGGGAAATTATAATCAATGAGGCGACAAGACAGGCTAGGATGATAAGCACTAATATCAATGTCGATAAACCTGCTATTATTCGGTATAAAACTTTTTCTACACCCGTTTTTATGTGAGAGAGCTGCATAATTTACGTTTTTAAATTTGTTTGAAGGTCGTGTTGTGGTTGTCCGAAGGTTGTACTGAGTGTATGTTCGTTCACCATCAATTTTATGGAAGTGTTCTTCGAAGGTTGGTTTGTGTATTTGTATTCCACTTCGTTCGAGGTAGTTGAATACCAAGGATACTTTAGTATTAAAGAATTCATCATATTTAGTTTTAGGTCTGTTAATATTCGTTTTTAGATCTTCAAAAATGTGTTCACACAATTCATAATGTTTAACAATCGGGATAATAGCGTTTACACAAATTTCATCCTTATGTTGGTTATAAAATATTTCATGTGCTTTAGTAGTTGGGCGTATATACGTATGAGGAGGCGCGGTTATGTCATAAAGAGTTTTTAGAGGGTAATAATGTAATATCTCTTTTTTATCACGACAATACAACACATCAAATTTATTTAATAATGTGTATACATCCGTATCTAACGCATTTAAACCTTCATTGTGCTTAACGCATATCATAAACCCTTTATGCGCGTTAATTGGTCTAATATACACAAGGCTAACCTTGTTTAAAGTTGGGTGGATTGTATCATTATAGGGGATTACTTCGACAAATGCCTCTTTAAAACCACTATTTAATAAAACCTTTAATTGTTCCTCATTTTCTATCAACCAGTACATATACCTTTATTTATAGGCGAATATACGAAAGATTTATCTAGTAGCCACTGTTTCTTTGATAGTTTGTTCTTCTTGATGTTCCTACTTCATTATCAACTCTTACTTGTACCTTTCCTTTTATTTCATCTCCTTTAAATGGGATTAAAATGTTGTGGGGTGTAGGTTTATGAAATTTACCTTCCATTATTTTTCCAAGATTAGGGTTAACGTGATAAAAACCAGCATAATTTTCATTATTAGTTTCTATTTTTAATTCCCCACCCTTAGTATTAAAAAAGTTTTGGGATGTAGGTTTATAATATTTAACGTATCTAGTCTTAAACCATAATGAAAACCCAGCCCATTTTAATTGAGTTTCTCTTAGTAAAACTATATTCATATTAACGTTGTAAACATCAATAGGATTACCTGTTAGATCCCAAGGTAAAGATGTTGGGGTGTATAATTCGTGTTGGGTCTCATTATTTTTATTTTGGTATCTGGTGAATGTAGCTTCATCGATTTCCAAGTATGTGTTTTGATTGTTCTTTTTTAAAAAATATCTTGTAAATTCTCCTATAATACATTCTTCTGGGGTAGGTAAAACAACTTTGGAAGTAGGTGGTGGTGCTAAACGTGGGGGTTTAGTAGATGCATTTTGATATGAAGGAGGGGTTAATTCTAAAGAAATGTTTGTTTTATTAAATGTTCCTTCAACACCCACTTCTACATCTTTAGAAGAATCATTTTTAGTATTTCTTATTAAACGGAAATTACTTCCATCCTGTGGAGTTGCTCCTGTAAAAAATTTACCATCAGAAGTTGAATAATATTTCCCTTTATAAGGTAGATTTGTAGATTGAACTAGAAATTCCTCTTGGGAAGTATATAAATCTGTGGTTATTTGTGATAGTGGATAGTACATATTAATTCTTAAATTGATTTGCTAAATCACCTTTTGCTTGTAAGGATGCTGCCGCTTTTGCTACCTTTATATCTTTACTGGAGGTTGAACGTGAGGTAGCTTTACCTATCCCTGTTCCTTGAAATTCTCCATCATCATACTCAATCTCTACAGTTACTTCTTTCCCATTAAATTCATAATAGGTTGATGCAAATTGAGGATAGTAAATAAAAGCTGGTTCAGTTGAAGAAGTAGTTGTTGAATCTCCTTCTAAGCCCATTAACATTTCTAATAGTTCTTTTTGTGGGAAAACATCAACTTTATCTGGTCTGTATGAATTGTGGGTATATATACCTGGTATTTTTCCTGCTGCGTCTGAAGAAATGTTATATTCTCCATTTGTTTTTGTATTTGGAAACATTTCTTTATAACTTTCAGCAGTTAATTTTAAAGGAATTTTAGGGTAACTTTTTTTCCATCCTCTTAGTATTTTTTCAAGTGATTTTATTTGACCATCAGTATATTTTTGGAATCTTACATAACCTCTATAACCTCCTGGTACTTTATTAACAAAAGATTCTATATTACCATTACCAGAAACTCGGTAAGGTTCTGCAGTTTCACTCTCTGGTATAAGTTGTCCAGACCATGAATACCATCCTATTTTTTGTGCTGTTTTTCCTCCTTCTAATTTATCTCCTTTCATTTTTAATCGTAAGTACCCATAATTTGATATTTCAATTGCTAATGAGTGTTTTTGGAGAAACCCATTATTAGGCAAATCTGTACCTAAATGGTTTGACCAATATTTGTCTTCATATAATTGTTCTGTTTGTCCTGATCTAGGAATAATGTAATGAGTGGCTAGTGGGTATGATTTTGTTCTCCAATCCTTAATATACCCAGCAGGGGTATTATTACCCGCGGTATGGTGTAATACTATTTGTGTTTTTGATGTTTCTTCAGTATCAAATATTAAACCTGTTCGTGAATTTGGGTTTTCTAAATCTATTCCAGTTGTTAAAGATTTAGTTAGTGAAGGATCTACATAAAGTTTAGAATCTTTTGCAATAGAATCATTAACAACATCAAAAAAGTTAAATTTTTCTAATGAATGACCTGATGTTTTAGGTGTTGAAAGTGTTTTTAACTCCGTTGACCAATCATTGTCTGATATTGTATGGTTTACATTTTTAATTAAAAATTCTACAGATTTTGGGTATTGGCTAGGTAAAAATTCTTGTCTTACATTTAACTTATTATAAATTTTTACTCCACTTATCCCATCACTTTCTAAACTAAAATCTAAAGGTATAAATCCTATTTTAGTAGAAGGATCACCATACCTATTATATATTTCATTATCAATCTTATCTACATATGCTTTAAAAGCTTTTTTACCTGCTTTGATAAAATCTGGGTTTATGTTATAATATAGACGTCTATCTTCAAATTCATTATTTACTTTTCCTCCAAAACCTTGGATTAAATATCTAATATAGTCTTTACTAAAGGAATTATATTTATCATTATATTTTTTATCCAGTAATCTTTCTTTTTCGGCTTCAGCCTTTTTGACTATTTTAGCTTTTTCAGCTATTTGCACATAATCTGCCCAAAGATGATAATTATTAGAAGAAAAAGAAATTAAATCATTACCCCATGGATTTCTTGTACCCTTAAAGGTAAAACCTTTAGCTTCAGATTCTACAAAGGCAGAAGCTTTAGGTTGACGTACAACTGGTGCACCAACACCAATAGCTGGGAGGATTTGGAGGCCTGTGCCAAAATCTGGTCCATCATAAGTATCTATGGATGCTTCTGCAAATGATGCAGATAACATTATTATATCTTCCCCAGTAAGAATTGCATCAGAAGGGATTTCTATAGGATCAGTTAAATCTAATTGATATTGATCCTTTAAACCTGAATTCCAATTTGAAAATACGGTAGCATCATAATTTTTAGTTGAAGTACCATTAGATGTTGCCCCTATAGATATCATGGATGCTAAATCTGGGGTGATTTTTGTTTCAAAATTAAATTTTCTAATAATATTTGAAGTATCATTTTGTATATTATATCCAAATAACTCAAAATCAACATTCTTATTATCTTTAAATCTATCGGCATATTGTGAAGTTTCAATTCCTCTAATTTTATTTTGGTCTTGAATTACTACTCTATAGTCATCTTCTATTATCGGTTCTAAATTACTAATACCCCCTAAAGCAGAATTAATACCATCACATAAATTTTGTAAAAACTTATATAAAAATACATCTCCCTTTTTAGTAGATTTTGATAAACAGGTAGAGAGAAAATCATAATTTAAATATATATACATCGTTTTACCATAGACACAATTATTATTACATTCATCAATAGTAAACCATTGTTTTAAATTTCTTTGAGAGCGGTAGTTGACATTAATACCTGAAGCTTTATCATTTTCTGGATTAACTTCAAACATTGATTTTGTTATTGAAATACTATCTGAAAATACAGGTTTTACAAAACAAATTCTAGGGTCTAATGATATTTGGTTAGGATAAGCAGACATTATATTTGACTCAACATCATTGTTTAATTCTATTACCGGTTTTTTAGTGGTACTATGAATACATGCTTGTTGTATTTTTGAAAGCAATTCTTCTAAGGTTAAAAAATAACTATATTTATCTCTATTAAGATAGTCTTCTTTTGGAGTATATTTTGTATCGGTAAGGTTAGTTTTTTGGTTGTATTCTTTGTATTTTTCTTCAAGGTTTGTATCTTCCCCAGCAAATAAATTATAATAGTTGGATTTTTCTCCACCCTTCCATTTATCTACCCCTTCTATACTAGGATTTATTATATCTAAAAATAGACTATAAGCTAGAGTTGAGTTCCCCGCATTTGTAACTATTGTAGATTCCTCGGTGAGGTTTTGTTTTTCTCCCTTTCTCTCTCTAAGTTCATTTTTATTATATCTTTCAAGGTCAAGTTTAATTTGGTCTTTATCAACTTCAAATTTAGGCAGATTTACTTTTAATGACTCTATAACATCCCCTACAGTAATTAGGTTTAAAGTAATATTATAAGTTCCATCTGGATCAAAATCCCAAGAAAAATTAGAAACTCTACCAACAAAACCATCATAATTACCATAATATAGTTTTCTATAAGACTCTACATCATCAATTAAAGTTTGAAAATTATCTTGGTTATTATCCTGAAACCAAACATCTTCCATTAGGGTATTACCCATTTGTTGGAGTTTTGCAGTTTTATTATCTATATACTTATCCCAACCCCATTCTAATAACATAGTGTAACCTAGTCTTATATATAATAATTCTATTAGTTCAAATTGGAATTTATTATGTGCTTTTATATTAATTGTAGCTTTTCTAATAGAACCCCTATTTAAAGCATCAATTTTAGCATCTATTAATCCCGGGGGTGGTACTAAACCTTGTTGGTTTCCACCTAAACCATAAGCACTACTATTCCATACTGATGTTGAAGTTGTTACACCTGATCTTGGGGTATATGAACCATTTGTTGCTTTAGTACTAACTCCTTTATCATCTACATTATATGTAGAAGGTGTTAATTTAGATAAAGAATTAAATAATACAGCTTCAGTTGCTAAACCCTTACCCATAAATCTCCCTTGAGGATCTAAACCAATGGCTTTTAATCTATCAACACCCGTTGTTCTAGTAGCTTCAAGTTCTTCTAAGGTTAGATTTTCGTATTCTGGTTGTTTTTTAATGCTTTCAAGCATTTGTTTTGATGTTAAAATTCTAACAGAAGAACCCAATTTTAACCACGCATTTCTATTATTTTGGATTTGAAGAAAATCTAAGGATCTAGTATTATCACCAAAACCACTACCCGCTATTTGTTGGCGGATTTTAATTTGGTCTGTTGTATATTCTTCAATTCCTTCCCCTACTAACCTTGCCATAACTTTTTATCTTCTTTGATTTAACCTATCGTAATTTGCCTGTATTAATCCTACATTAGCAGGAACTCGAAATTGAATCCCAAGTGGGAGATAATATGAGTCTTGGTTTAAAAAATTATTTGCTGATGATATTACCCACCATAAACTAGAATCACCATAATATTGTTGTGCTAATATATCAAATCTATCCCCTTCTTCTGAATATAAATAAGTATCGTTAATACTTAATGGAATTTGAGGATATTTTACCCCACGATAATACCTTGGGGTTGGGGATCCAAATCTATTTTGGTTTTTTATTATTGTTATTTTAGTATATCTAGACATTATTTTGGTATATAATTTAAATTATTTGATTCACCTCCATAATTATTAACTAAGGTTTTCCCATTTGTAGAGGTTTGTGATAGGGCAATATATTGTTCTTGTCCATATTTTCCAACAAATTTTCCACCACCAAAATCTCTACCTTGTGCAAAATCATTTTCTTGTACTTTAGGTACAAAATTATGTATTGGTATAAAATTAAACCCAGATACATTACACATCATAGGCATTTCTTTTACAGATGCATCTCTTGTCGCATTAGGGGTATCTGATATTGCTATATCCCAAGGTGATTCTTGGGGTACACCTAAAGAAAGACCTGTCATAATCCCTACTTGTTCATATAAATACCCACCTACTGTTAATGTAATTAAATTACCACTCATATACCCAGTATCTGAATAGTCAGGGGCATTAACTGATGCTAGATAATTTAATTTTTGCCACATTGGGATAAGTTCTTGTTTAGATTGAGCAGCTACCGTCCAATCCATAGATATTTTTCTATCAAACCCTCCGTATTTGTAAAATTTTTCTCCTCTACCCATATAGTTAGTACTTTTCCAATCTGAAGTATAACTATCATCAAAACTATTTATAAAAGCTCTAAAATGAATATATGTCTTTTTATCTGGTTCTTTATTAGAAATAACTCCAATTCTAAATTTAACTAAATCATTTTTAATAGGGTCTGATGTTACAAAATCAGATTGATAAATAGGTAAAGCATTTATTTGGTCTAAAGCATTTTTATATCCTGCATTACCTTCTGTAGAATCTATTGAAGAGCCAATGTCTCTTCTACCTATTGTGTAACTACTTCTATTTGCTCTTTTACCTGGGTTTCCTAAACTAACTCTTTGTTCTATTCTTCCCTTTTGGGTATAATCTATAGATTTTGGAATATAATCTGTTCCCTCAAATTGTTTTGAAAAGTTTCCAATTGATCCCCCTTTACTGACAGGTTCTTTAGTATCTATTTCATCTTGAGTGAGTTGTAATCGGGGAACAAATTGTTGAGTCCCACTTACTAACTTACCAGTATCAGTTTTTAGATATGACCCTGGTTCGTAAACACTATCATCTCTAATACCAAAAACTTTATCAAATAAACGTCCAGATTCTGTTTCAAACCCAAATATAGAAGAACGGTATGTGTTAAATATACTTGTTTTAAATATGTTATCTAAGTCAATACCGTAATTTGGAAAAAATTGTTGAGGTATAAATCTACTATCTTTTAATTCTAGTTTAGGATTATTAATACCTGTTCTTTGGTCACTTACCATTCTAATGGTGGTTTTACCAACACCTAAAGTAGCACCTGGTCCTCCAGAATAAGAATATAAATCATTATCAGCTCCTGTATTATTATTTACTTTATCAAGTAAACCAAATAATCTACTTTTGTTTCCATCAGTTGCATTAGTATGTATTGTATTTAAATAAGTAGGTAAACCTAAAAGAGTATTTCCATCTGGTGATCCAATTGTAGTTTTAAAGTTAAACCCTAAACCTTGTTTATCCAAATGAAGTCCTAAAGCATTACCAGCTGATTGGGCTATAGTAGATAGGGGTGTATATATACCTTGATTTAATGGGGGTACTATACTACGTAAAAGATCTCCAATAGCAGTTGTTGCGTCTGGAGGTGTATCTTCATTTTTAAATGCTACATATCCTTCTTGGGAATTAACATTTGTTAAAGATAATAAATTTTGTTTTATGAAAAATAAGGGACCTGCTGGTGACTTAAAGTCAAAAAACATTTTAGTCATTCTTGAGACATCGTTAACTATAATCTTAGGTAATAGTGTACCCCCTCGTAATAAAAAATCTGGACCTCCTGTTCTTCCTACATCAGAAAATTTATCAGGTATTGATTTTTTTACGTAAGGTTGGTTACTACTACCTCCTCCAATTGTATCTTTACCATACCTTAAAGATTTAAGGTTGGTTGTTAAGTTAACTAATCCCATCTATCTATTGAGGTAAACGTTCTAAATACTTTTGTCTAGTTGATAAACCACTTCCAGGGTCAAGTAAAGAAGGGGAAGGTAAAACTCCGTTTACTGGGGTTACAGATGCCGCATCAGGGTCTCCTATAGTAGAATATTGTTTATGTAAAGTTGATGATGCAAATTCTGGTGTAGATGGAGTTGTTCCATTTAAACTTGTTGCGGATGCTTGTCCTGATATTAATTTGTTTAATAAGCTCATAATTGTTTGTTTTATTATAAATATTAAATTATTGTACTTCGTATAACCCCACAGCTGATAGTTGTGGTTGTTTTTTATATTGGTTTACCAATTCTGCTAAAAGTGAGTTTGTTTCTTTATTTTCTGGGGCTTGTACTACGGTTGTTCCTCCACTATTTGTTGAAGCATTTAATGCTTTAGTAGGTCCCATTCTTAACTCATCATTTTTAGTTCCTTGAAATATACCTCCTTCTTTTGGGGAAGCTACAATAGGACCACCATTAGGGTCTATTTTTAAATCCCCTGTTTTAGTTATTCCTTTAAAGATAGCATAACCTGCTAAAGCAGCAGCGGCTGCAATTGCTACTCCTACACCAAAAGTAGCAGCGGCGTTTGTTCCTAAAGCAGCTGCTAATATTCCCATACGTACCCCTAGTTGTGCGGTTAAACCTACAGTTTCTTTCCCAACATTTCTAGCTTGTGACGCAGCAAGTGCCTTTTGAGCAATAGCAATAGTTCCTCTTGCTGCTTCAATACCTAAAATTATCTTTTGGTATCCCATATAAGCAAGCACAAGAACCCCAATACCACCTAATACCGTTTCCCACCCTGTAAGGGTGTCAAGACTACCTGTTAATATTTCAGATATACCTCTAAACATTGTAAAAACAGGTTCAAGAATAAAAGATACAGCCGCAAGTGCTGGGATTAGTAAATCTATAATGGGAGATACTAATTGCATTACAGGTCCTGCTAAAGACATAAATACTTCTCTTAATTTTTCAACAGATTTATTTAATCTTTCTTGTACAGATGCTTGGTTTTTTAAGCTTTCAAAAGATTCTTCACCAAGTTTTTGTTTAATTTGTTCATTAGATAAACCTTCAGCTTGTAATTTGTTTATTCTTTGTTCTCTTAAATTTGCTTCTTCTTCTGATACATTTCCTATTTGTTCTTGAACAAATAAAGTTTTTGCTAATTCTTCTCTATTCATACCAACAGCCTTAGCCAATGCATCTTGCTGTATTCTATTCATTTCAGCAAACTCAGCTGAACTGCCTGCTTGTTCTGCTATTTCTTTTGCTACAGTTGCAAAATCATTATTTAATGCTGCTTGTCTTGCTTTTTCTAAATTAATATCTTTATTTAATAATAATTCAGCTTGTAATTCGTTTCCAATAGATTCTTCAAAATTAAGTAAACTACCCGCTATTGCATCTACTTTAGACATTTCCATACCTAAAGCTTTTACTGTAGCTACAGTTTCTCCTATTAAATCCGCATCCTTACCTAAAGATAGAGTTGTAGCTGCAGATATATTTGAAATTTCTTTTAATAGGGTTTTTTCATTTAGAACTGATTTATTCTTAGTAGCAGAAGCTTTTGCAGCACCTAAAAATTCTTTTGTAATGTCTTTAGCATTACCCTTAGTGGCATTAGTTAAAGAAACTATACCTTTTTGGTCTTCCATTGTAAGACCTGATGCTTCTCTTAGTAAAGTATAAACCTCTAAATTTTCAGAATTAAGCATTACATTAGTACCTAATTCAGCATTTATAGCCATAAGAGATTCTTGTAACCCTTTTGAATTAATTAACACATCTCCTGAAAGATTGGCAACTGATTGAAGTTCATTACGCATTGAACTTGCTTCGTTGTATGACATATTCATACTCTTAGCTAATTCACCTGTTGCTTTATCTGCTGAGGTTAGAGCAGCTATTATTTCATTTACAAGAAAACCAGAAATAGCTAAAGGGTCTTTTAAATTCTTTAAAACTGAACCTTTCATAGAACTAAACCCAGCCTTTAATACTTTAGTTTTACCAGCAAAATCAGCGGTTTTATTTCCTCCATCTGTAACGGATTCTGCTACCTCACGCATTTTTTCATTTGCCTCATCTAACCCTAATTGGCCTGATAAGCCTCCAAGTCCTAAATTTTTAAGTGCGCCTTCTACACCTTTTAAGGCAGCACCACCTAATCCTACAGCCTTATTAAGATTTTTTTCTTGACCTATTCTTTTTGTAACCTTATCACCAATAGATTTAATTGTTGTATCTTCTTCTTTTAAAAAAGCAATTGCCGCATTTTGAGCATCTGTTAAGGTTTTTCTTTTTAAGATAAAAGAATCTATATACTTACCCTGACTTGTCATTATCCCACTTTCTTTGAGTAATGACTTCGCAGCTAAAGAAGCATCACTTATTCTCTGGTTAGAGATTTTTTGGATGTTTTTGAGTTGCTTTATATTAAGCTTATCAAGCCCTTCTTCTTCGTAAGTTAATTTTTTTACTTGAGTAAGTACCCCCTTAAACCCTGATTGCATTTGTTTGGTGAAGGTTGGGGCTTTTGCAATTTCACCAATTGTAGCTTGTAGTTGTTGTTGTAAACCTGAAAAGGTTTGATTTAGATTTTCTACCCTAGATTGAACACCTTCTAAGGAAGCAGCTAATTTTTCAGTTTCTTTTACAGAAGCAGCAATTTTAGAAGGATCAACACCCTTATATGGGTTTGTTTTCCCAAGCTCATCATAGAGCTTTTGTATTCTTTTTAATTGTTCCTCTACCTTTTTCTGATCCATGGATTACATTTATTATAAATATTACTATTTATAACTTGTTTTACCCTTATATGGTTTACTTGCTTCAGCAAATGCGGGAACATTTACTTTACCATCAGGGTTAACTAAATTTTTAGAACCCTTTCCACCCTTAGAAGCATTTTCGTATTGTTTTTGTTCTTCAGCATAAAAGATTTTAATTTCATTATAAGTATATTTTCTTAACCATATAGGCATATTATATACTGTATAAAAATCATATCCACCTTTACCGTGAAAAATTATTTGGTGTATTATATTAAAAAGGTTAATTCTAACCTGAGGAGCATTATTTGTAGTCAGGCCAAAAAAAGTTAATCCCTATTGGGATTAAGGCCTCCTCTCCATTATCTAAAATATAAGTTAAATTTACATCTGGTTGAGTTGCATTTACGTGTTCTCTAAATGCTCTAGAATCTCTTGCTAAAAACTTATAATCTACAAATTCCCTAATAGCTTTTGATTCACTATCCCCATCTACTGATGATATTAAATATTTTAACCTTGTAGTTAAATCTGAGGAATTTTCTTTATTAATTTTTTTGAGACCAGCTATTTCCCTATCTATTTGTTTTTCGACTTTACCTGTAGCTAATTTGTAAGTTAAAACGGTACCAGTAGAGGGTGTTGTAAAATGAAATTCATTTTTACCAGCTTCAAATTTAGATTCATCAAATTCTTTATTTTCTAAGGTAGTCATATCTAGAGTATAAGATTGTCCCTTAATTTCAATATTGTAATCTTTACCATATCCTAAAACACGAGTTGCTATTAGTAATGCATTTTTATCACCTACAATTAAATCATCAATATTTATGTCTTTATCTATTATTACTGATTTTAATAATTTATCTAATACAACACCTTTTTGGATAAATGATTGGTTAGAAAGAATATCTTCTTCCTTTGCTGTCATATATTTTACTTCTACTTTACCACTAGATAGAGGATTGTCTTTAGAGTAGATTAATCCTTTAGATGGTAATTCTACTTCTTCGGTTGGGAATTTAAATTCGCTCATATAATCTTTATTTAATTAAAACTTTGTTATCGTTGATAAATATTAAACAGGAAAGTTCTTAAAACGGTTATTATTTATTTATTTATTCTATTTTCAAACTTATCAAATCTTGAATCCATTTGTCTATAAATTTCATCGATTTGATTTTGACAATCTAATTCTACACTACTTATCTGTTTCTGATAGTCTTTGCCTATTTCATCCATAGCTAGATAAGCATTATCTACAGATTGTATGACATCTTTAACTTTGGCTTTCACCTTAAACACTCCTATCGAAGCATACCCTACTAAGAATACACCTACTGTGGATAGGACACCTAACATAAATTCTAAATTTTCCATATTTTGTTCTTTTTTAAATGTTAAAGAACTTTCCGTCTAATATTAATAGTCAATATACAAAAAAGCTTGACCGAAGCCAAGCTATTTTTAATAAATTATGTAATTGTTTTTTAGAAATTCAAAATACAATAATCTGGTTGAACTGTTAATTGTAATTCTACCGCAGCACTTTCATTATCCCAGTTATAATCTCCGAAGTTAGCTTCAGTAATCATAGCTCCTTTGATAATCCATTCTGAAACGATATCACCTACAGGTCCTAATACATTCATAGTTAAATCTTTCTTATAGAAATCACTATATCCATCTCTACCCGTTACTGATTCATGGTGTAATCTAACCCATTCCATACATGCTTGTGCACCACTTGGAGTAATTGGATCAAATAACGTCATTTGGATTGTGTTCCAAAGTGTTTTACCTTTTACGTATCTTGCAACGTTAATATGGTTCAACTGAACTGTACCTTGAGTTAATGAAACTGCTCCCATACCTTTAATTTGGTATGAAGGGATTCCATCTACATACAATATAAACCTGTTTTGTTGTTTTGGTTCAAATGCTGTATAAAATATTTCGTTTGGGTCTAATACTGCCATTGTTTATATAATTTTATTATAAATATTTATAATTATTGTTTTTATTCAGGAAATGTTGCTCCAGTTGGTAAAACATTGAAATCTAGAATAACGAATTCAGCTGTTTTAGTTGGTTGTAAATAAATTTGACCTACTAGCTCATTTCTATCTATCACATCTGGTGTATTATTTGTAGCATCCATTACTACTTTAAAAGCATATAATCCTTGTCTTTGTTGTACTGATTCTAAGTATGGGTTTACATTTGCTAAGAAATTATTTCTTGTTGCATTTGTATTTTGTTCAAATACTAAGTTATCTGATACTTGAGAAATATATCCTTTAAGTGCAATTAATAATCTACGTACATTTACTCTATCTAAAGCACTTGCTCTTTTCTGTAATGTTTTTTGTCCAAATACTACAACTCCACTTCCTGGGAATGTTGCTATTGGGTTAACATTTGCTTCATATAAAGTATCTCTGTTACCTGATGTTAATTTTCTTTCTGCTCTTACTACACTTCCTAAAGCTCCTCTAAGTAAACCTGCTGGTGCGAACCATGGGTCTGATGAAGCATCTGTAAATGCGTATACTGCAGGAATATATGTTGAAGCTGGTGCCCAAACTGTTTGTCCTGTTCCTGCATCTACCGTTTGTAACCACGGCCAATAAGTAGCGGCATATGAGCTGTCAAAAGCACTTGCCTGTGTTGTAACTGTGTTAATTGACGCGTTATATGCTACAATATCAATTACTGCTATACAATCAGTTCTACCTTGTGCTAGTGTTACTAACTTAGTTGTTTGTGATGAATGGTCTTGTGAATTTAATCCAGGAGCTGTTATCACATTAAATTGATAGTCATCTGAGTTGCTAAGTAAATTAATAGACTGTGTATAATCGTTTGCTCCAATACCTTGTATATTGGCTGATGATATATTTTCATTAAATAATGCTTGTCCATTTTCAAAGTTTTTACCTGTAGCATTATCAAATGATCCAGAGCTAATTTTTGGTAAACTACCAGTAAATTCGCTTTTTGCTTCTCCATTATTGTCAAAGTAAGAAGGTGTTGGTAAACCTACTTCTGAGACGTAAACATAAGCACTTCTTCGTGGGTAATTTCCATTTGTTTTAACAAAGAAATCTGTACCATCTTGTTCTACAGTTTCGTATGTGTCACCTATTACTTTTGAAATATAATTTGTTGCTTGTGGATCTAAAGATATATTGTTATATGTCTCTAGTATAGCTTTTTGTGTTGAAGTATCATTTCCTCTTCTTACTAATAATGAAAATTGTCCAGAAGCTGTATTTACAGAAGCAATTTCCCATCTAAGGTTAACTGCTGAACCACTATCTAATGTACCGTTTGCTGAATCAACTGCTTGGTAGTTGTTCATTATTTCACCTTCAGATATTGTTTTAATTGTGAAAGATGAAGTTGTTTGTAAATCATCTGCTGATAGTGAATATAATAAATTAGATCCCCCAGGTTCTGTAGCACCTATAGATTCTGATGCAAAATTAATTGTATCTCCTACTATGTATCCTGATCCAGGGTTTGTAATTGTAATATTTGTTACAGACGAGGTTATTGATGATACTACTTGTGTTGCTAGTGTTATACTAGCTACTGCACCTGTACCAGTTCCACCATTAACGGGAACGTTTAATATTTCAGTTCCTCCAGTACTACCTGTAATATTTAAATTACTTCCATTAGAAATTGAAGATAATAATTGATTTGCACCTCCAACTAATGCACCTGATGTTAAAGTACTACCTATAGAGCTTGATGCTTCAGAGAAAGAACCTGTAACAACACGTGTTACTAATAATGATTGTCCTCCTTGAGCAAAATAATTTCTTGCTGAAATAGAGTTTAAATAAGTGTATTGTTGTGATCCGCTTTCAACTGATCCACCAAATATTGCTTCATATTGGGAAAAAGTAGAAACTCCTACTGGAATACCAACAGGTCCCATTACTGCAGGTCCTATAATAGCTGCACCATAGGTAACAGGTCTAGCCCCAATAAAGGATGAATCATTTTCTCTTGTTAATACACCGGGAGATATTAATGTTGTCTCTGCCATTGTCTATAATTTATTTATTTTTATTTTATTATAAATATTGAAAAATATTTCAAAAATTTATTCCTTTGGAGTAAATTCTCCGTCTTCTAAATTTATATTACCTTCACCATACTTATCTTGTAATTCTTTACCCGTTTTAGTTTGGCTTTCCGTAAGTGTTTTAAATTCTTTTAATACTTCCTCTTTTTGAGTTTTTAAAGCATCGAATTGTAGTTCTATACTTCCTAGTACTGAAAGAATCTCATTTGTTTTAGTTTGATATTCTTGTAATGTTTGTAACTCTTTTTTTGATAACTTTTTACTTTTCATAATTAATTTTATTTAATGATAAATATATAAAGAATATTTAAAAGTCGATATCCTCGATATTATTTGTTGTTTCTGTTGTTATAGTAACTTTAGCTTTTGAATTATAAACTTTAGTAGCATTTAATTCTTTTTGGATAGTATCAGGTATAATATATCCTCTTAACCTAATATTAAAAGTACCAGTAACTAATCTGTCTTTTCCTTGGGTTAATTCAGTTGCTGTAGTAAAAGAATCTATAAAAGCTCTAAATTGAAATCGTTCGGAATTACCCCAATAAGCATCAGAGGCATATTCACATGCTTCAATTACTTTATTTAACTGTTCCATATAGTAAGTTTGGATGATACAGCTATACTCCATTGTAACATAATCAGGTTGTGCTACTATATGAAATTTTTCTACAGGTTTCCTATTATTTAAAGTTGAAAAGTTGCTATAAAAGTTTTTTGAACTAAATTCCTTAGACCATTGACCATATAAATTAGGCATATTAGCATCTAGTTTATTAGCTACTGTTCTATCTTTAGTTATTGTATCTCTTTTTATTACTAAAATAGGAAGCATAATTGCTCCACTTTTATCTCTGTAGTATCCATCACGTTGAAATGATTTCCATCTTTCAGGAGCACCATATATTACTGGGACTTCTCTTCGTTCTCCATTTTGATAAACAAAAGGTCTAATTACATTTTGAAAATAAAAAAACACTGCTTCATCAATATCTTTAATACCAACTGAATATTGTTTAGTATTATCATCTCTAAAACTCATTTGGTTTGATCTGTTAAAATCAATACCTGTTTCTGTGTAATTAGGATTAGGAGGTGATATAGAACTATTAGGATTTCCTGCTTCTCCCCTATCTTCTATTCCTCTAAAAGCAGTTTGTTTACCAGTGCTTAAAGTTAATTGACTTTTTGGTATGGGTTTTCTAGGTTTTGCCATTACATTCTTTCTATATAAGGTGAAATTGCTACTTTATCAGCTGGGATATAATATGTTGATACTAATATTGATACTACATTACCAAATTGATCTAAATCAGGATTTAATGGGTTTGGTGTTCCATCTGAATCATTGTTAGGATATTGTGGATTTTTACCTCCCCAATATTGGTTAGCAATTGTACTTTGTACTCCATAATACTTTTCTTCATATAAAACAATATCTCCTACTTGAGGAACAACATCAGCATCTACTAAATCATCTCTAAAGAAATAAAAATTAATACCTTGTTCAAATAATACCCCTTCTCCTGCTTCAGGATATTGTTCATCTCCTCTATCTATTAAAACATTAAATAGAAAAGGACCTTCGTAATATTTTTCTTCAGCTGCTTCGCCATAAATATTTACTTTAGTTTCTTCTAATTTAAATTGATATAAGGCACATTGTTGGGTAATAATATTACCCATCAATTCTCTATTAAACTTTCGCATAAGAGAAACATCCCTTTGTCTGGTGTACATTGCCATATTATCCTATGAAAATTGTATATGGAACCTTTTGTAATTCCAGCATTTTTGAATCTCCTTCTTTAGCTCTTCTTTCCAATGAGGCCATTCTTGAAGTTTCATCTAAATATGTTCTTAATCTTTCTATTAAGGCCGCTTTTTCTGCTGTAGCAGCAGCTATTAAATCTGATTGATTTAGTGTTACATCGGCATTTGGGATTGGAATATTACCATATTTACCTCTAACGTATCCTAACATCTCTTTAGATAATGCTAAAGTATATTCAAATATCCATTGACGTCCTACACTATTAATTTGGTCATAATTAGGATTACCATAAGGGGCATTTGATACATTAGTTACATTCCCAGGGGTTTGCATAACTGAGCTAGCAATTCTTTCATCTCTAAGGATGTATTCAAACCAAACTTTACCTTCTTTATCAGCACTAAATGAAAAATTAGGAATAGGAAATACTCTTAAATTATTGTTTCTTATTTCAAATGAGTATTGGTTTCTTCGAATAGTTTCACTCATTTCAATTTGTTGGATAACTGCTATATCATAGTTTAAAGGAGCCATTAAATATCCTCCTTCAGCTCCAAATCCACCTAAGCCCATTATTCCTGATGCCATTACACCACCAAATCCAAATCCATTGTTTGCACCTAAAAATCTGGCACCTGCTGGGTAAGGATTTTCATAAAATACTCTTTTTACTTCTATACCATGCATATACTCAGATCCTGTAAGACCGCTTGATGTCATAAAAGTTTCAAAAGAATAATCTTGAATACTAGAGGTTAAATCAAACGAACCTGAATAATACGTTACATTTCCTCCTGATCCTGCTTCTTCACCATATTGTTCTGATAATCTAACTATTGGTTCAAAATTTGGTGTTATAAGTGCAGTATTTAAAAGTGATGCAGTTGGTAAACCATCGATAGATAATTGATTATCTCGTATTTTATACGCATAAATTTCATTACCATATGTAGTTACAGCTTCTTCAAAAGCAGTAAAAAATGATCCTGATTGTAATTCTACATCTACTAAAGGGTAGCCCATTCTTTGAGCACAAAAATTAGCAACTTTGTTTGCATCAATAGCAAAATCAGTTTGAGCATCGTAAAATCCGAAGGGTGTTTGTCCTGCGGCAAAAGTACTCACTCCTGTCCAAATAGGTATATTCATGTTTTGTTTTTTAACTTATTAAGATATATTATCCACTTATAAATATGATGAAAGTATGTTAATCTCTAAAAGTTTGATAAACCTTAAGTATTGGTGAAACGATTTCATGTCTGTGGTTCTGTACTAAATTAAAAATACTAAACCCCTCTACACTTTCTTCTATTCGTGATAGAAAAGAAAAACCTGTTTCTCTTTTATCTTTTAAATCAATTTGAGCCATATCACCACATACTACCATTTTAGATTTTTTTCCTAATCTTCCAATTACGGTTTCCATTTGGTTATGAGTAACATTTTGTGCTTCATCCACAATAACAAAAGAGTTAAGAAATGTTCTTCCTCTTAAAAAAGCAAAGGGAACTATTTCTATAGTTTCATCATCAAGAAGTTTTTGAATTTTATCTTTATTGTATAAGGCATTTAAATTATGATATATAGGTGCTAACCAGGGATCCATTTTTTCTTTAATATCTCCTGGTAAGAATCCTATATCTTCTTTTGATACTGTTGGTCTTGTTATTATTACTTTTTCTACTTGTTTAGTAAAAAGCATATCAAGTGCTACCTGTGTAGCTAATAGAGTTTTACCTGAACCTGCCATCCCCTTAAGTACGGTTATTGGTGATTCAATAATTTTTTGTTTTGCTAGTTTTTGCTCTTCATTTAACTGTATATTAAATTTAATTGGTCTTTTGGGTCTTCTTTTTTGGACGAATACATCATCCGTGTGGTGGTTTGAGGCCATATATAATAACGTTTTGTTTTGTTATACATATTAAAAAAAGATAAAAAAACCCGGCCTAAGCCGGGTTTAATTAAATATGTATCTAATTTTAATTCCCTAGATTATAGAGAGTTTAAACCATTTACTTGGATAGTTCCATAAAATTCTGGTCTAACCATTTTCTTCGCATAACGAGTCAATAAACCTTTACGTGGTGTGAAAGTTTCTGGATCGTAAATTAACGGAGTCATGATTAATGGAATGTATGGAGCAAATACAGCACCTGTTTCCAAGAACTGAGCACCTCTAAATCCTAATAGGATTGTGTTTTCAGTCATGTAAGGGTTTTTGTATACTTTGTAACGTCCATTTAATGAACCTACTTTTTGTACACCAAATGCATAAGTTGCTTTTGAAGCATCACCATCAGTATCAGCAGCAAATCCTGGAATTGATTCCATGATTGTTCCTACAGCTGGAGAACATACTAGGAAGTTTGCACCACCTCTTAATGTTTTCTGATGAATAACGTTACTTAATTTTTGGATTTTAGTTCCTAATGTTTGGAACCATTGTCCTTGAGAATTGTAAAATCCTAAATCACTTATAGCACCTGCCTCAGTAATTGATCTGTTATTAACTGCAGACCATATCAAGTTTCCTGCTGATGCATTTTGTATCAACATTTCTAAGATTTCTAAGTCAATTTCTAATGAAATGTACTCACTTAAGATTGAAGTTAATTCTGCTTCAGCATCTAGTGCGTGATATGCATTTAAATCCTGTGCAAATTCTGGCGTCCATACTGCTTTTAACTTTCTAGTTTTAGCAACGATTGCAGATGATTTCATCTGTACGTTAATTTCTGGAATTGAAATTGCTGGAGAGTTCAAGCTGTTTGGCTCTGGGTTTCCATCTTCAAAATCACCTCTGAACTGGTCAGTTGGTTGGATTTGGTATACAATTGCAAAGTTTAAAGCTGCTACTTCAGAAATATCTGCTGCTCCTGTATCAGTTTTTAATGCTATGAATTCAACGTTTACTCCCTCTACTTTTGTAAATGCAGATAATTGAACACCTGCTGCTGCTTGTTTGTATGCAACTGCTGAGTTACCAACTACAAGTTGAAATGCTGCTACACCATCTGAGTCTACAAACTCTAAATCTGCTAATGGTACTTTAATTTTCCAGTAATCTCCAAAAGAAGAAGAATAATCAGAATCATAGTTTAAATCATTCCAATCTGCTTCTACTGCTACAAGACCAGTTTCAACTGATTGTGTGTTATTAATAGAGTAACCGAAACGTCCTGCTCCGTATAATCCACCTTCTGCATCGTTTCCGAAAGGTGCATTAGCTCCTGCGTCTCCGTATAAAGAACTTCCTTTTGCGAAAGGTGTTTTATCACTTCCGTATTGGAAATCTAGGAAAAATACTAGACCTGAAGGTAAGTTCATTGGCTGTACACTAACAAATTCTTTTGCTGCGATTTGTCCAAATACTTTTCTTACCAATGGTAAAGCAACTCCTGCCCACTGACCACCTGTGTTAACAGCTGTTTGTGATTGGAATGTACCTGAAGATGCAGCACCTCCACCTGTTTGAGAAGATTCTACAACTAATTGCTTAGCTTGGTTTTCCAATATGATACCCATATTGTTTTTGTTTGATCCTTCTAGACCCTCTAGAAGACCTGTTTTTGCCCATTTGCTAGATAATCTAGCCGCATCAGACTGCATAGACTGATATGGGTTTGCGCTTTCTAATAATGAATTTAAGCTCATGTTTTTTAATTTTAAATTTTAATAATTGTTTTTAGATTAATCCCGCTAACTTACGCATACGGTCATATACTTCATTTGATTCAAGAATTGGTTGTTTTGTTGCTTTTGGTTCTAAACCACTAGCTTTTGAAGCAGCACCTCTTTTAACTGATTCATTAACTCTAGAATTTGTAATTGTATTTACAATTCCTTCATTTAATGTTTCATAAATGGTTTTTGCTTGTTTAACATCCATTGCTTTGTCAAATGCTTTCAAAACTTTTACTTTTTTACTTTCTGTTAAGTTTTTTGCTTTAAAGATTTTATTAGTATAAAGTAGCTTAGCATTTAAAAGATTAACTTCTTGAAGTTCTTTTTTAAGTTCTTCTACTTCATCTAAATATTCTTCTTCGTTACGCATTGCTGCTCCTGCTCCTGCACCTAATGCCTGTAAAGCAGCGTATGCTTTTTTAGCAACTGGTCCTGCAGCTTTTGATAGTTTCTTTAAAGAATTGATAATGTTTTCTAGACCACCAGCGGCTGCAGCTACTGTAGCGTCACCCATTTCGTCTAAGTTTTCAGAAACATCTCCGTTTTTAGCAAATCTTCCTTTCTGAGATTTTTTCTCAGTTGGGGAATCATCTTTATCTCCGTCTTTGTTACTGTAACCTTCATCTAACTCAACATCAACTTCAACATCTTCGTCTTCAACTTCAACATCTACGTCTTCGTCTTCAACTTCAACATCTTCAAATTCTTCACCTGGTTCTATTTCCCCAGATTCGACCATGTCTTTAATGACATCTTCGATGAATCCTTTTAAGTCATCTTCAGACATATCTTCAAGGTCAATTTCCTCGTCGTCCATGTCTTCTTTCTCGTCTTTTTCTCCGTCCAAGTAGCCTTCTTCCTCAGCATCAGTACGTTCGTCCTCTTTCAAGTCCGCTTTTTCGTCCTTCATACCGTCTTTGTAGCCTTCTTCTTCAGCGTCTGTACGAGCATTTTCATCTAACTCTAATTCTGCTAATAATTCATCCAGATCAATTTCCTCGTCTACTTCATCTTCTTGAACCGTTGATTGTCCCACTTTACGTGGAGTCAGGTCTTTTAAAGAATCACCAGCAGGTGAATTTTTTCTTTCAAAACTAGGAGCATCCATTTCTTTTACTTCCTCTTCAGATTCTTTTACATCTTTATCGTCTTCATCGTCCATCTCCTGTAATTTAGCAGATAGTTGATCTTGTAGATATGGGGTAAAAGCTTCTTCTAAAGCAAGTTTTGCATTCGCGATTGCAGTTTCTTTAACTGATTTAGCATCGGCGATTGCTTCTTTTAACAAATCTCTGTTGTTTGCCATAATAATCCCAAAATTTAGTTTGTGAAATACGGTTATTAAGAACCGTAATAGAAATAATAATTGTCGACATCATATAAGAATAATCATGATGTATTGCAGTCATACGTATATGACATTTTATTAAAAACACAAAAGATGCTCAAAGTGAGCATCTAATGTTTAAATCCGTCGGTAGCGTCCGAAGAAAAAATTATTAAGTTATAGGACATGACCCTTTTGAACAAAGAATTTCATGTATTATACTATTTACTTTTGTGTAATTATACTTAGGTACTTCCATACCTTCTTTAATCATATGCATATAAGAACCAGGGTTTGAAGGTGTTGAAACAAAATCCCAACATAATAATTCAAAATCATCTTGAACTTCCATTACTCCTTCTCTATTTTCCTCTAATGAACCCATACCACGAGATGATACACCTACTGTTACACCATTACCTACTAAGGCTTTTAATATATCTCCTGATGGTGTTGGTAATATTTCTATTTTACCTATGATATTATTTCCATCCCATTCGTAACCACTAATAAGGTGTGACACGTTTTGTAGATTTATTATTTGGGATTCTGGGTGGTCAAGTTCTCCCATTGAACGTCTTTGTTCAATTAGTTCACTATATTTATCCATTTCTCTTTCCCACAATTCTTTAGAATAGTATCTACCGTTTCCGTTTTTAACTTCACAAGTAGCTAATATTCCCTCAACAATCATATTCCCATTTTCTGCGTTAACACTTTCGGTTAGTACAGTTGGGGTATAATTAATTGCATGAGTTTCTATTAATAGCTTTTTGCTCATATTACACTTCTTCAGTAGTTTCTACCTCATCTACCATTCCTTTTTTAGCATATTTTTTACCACAAGATTTTTCATAGATTCTTTCCATTTTAGCTTTTTTCTTTTCTAACATCTTAATATCTCTAGCCATTTCTTTCAATTTAGACTTATCCATTAATTCTAACATATTTTCATCTTCATTAATTCCTGTTAGTCTATCTTGTTTTTCAGTAATGTATTCATGTAGGTAGTCTAGTTGTGCTTCTAATTTTACAGCTTCTGCTTCTTTTCCAATTTCTGCTAATTTAGTATCAATAGATTCTTTTTTAGGTTTTCTAGCTTTTTTATCTTTACCTGCTTTTTTCATAGATTCTTCTTTATCCCCGTCACCATCAATATCCATAAAGTCTGGTTTTGGAGCTTCATCCATTGGTAATTTATCTTCTTTATTTTCTTCAGTATATAATGAGCTATGATATTGAGATCCTGCTTGGTCAGATTGGAATTCATCTTCAGACATCATTTGTCTAATTGCATTACCTGATTGTGCTGCTAATGAATTTGGATTTCCTGTAGTTACTACACCACCTAATCCTTCTTTTATTAATTTTTTAAATAATTCTTCTTTAATTGGTTTCATTTTTGTATCTGATTTTTTTAGTTTATCGCTATATCCGCTTCCACCGTATGTTTTACCTGTATTTTCTTGTACTTCTGGTTCTGTATATCCTATACCTACACCAAATTGACCTTCTTTTACATAATGTAATTCGTCTTTAGCTAGGTTTTTAATTACTTTTTCTTGTGCTTCTTCTAATGATAAACTAGGATCATTTTTACACTCATAATAAACACCGTTCATCATTTCCTGGGCATTAACATTATTAATGTTATCTACTTTAGGAGAATAATCATAATTACGTTTTTCAATATTTTCTACTGTACCATCAACTTTTTTAGCATCAGCCTTAATTTTTTCATCTTGTTCCTTAGTATTAACTTTTTCTTCATCGTTAATAACAGGTTTTAATGATTTAGCTTTTTCCTCAGCTAAATAATCTTCAAATTTATTTTCCCAAGCTTGTTTGTTTGGGTTAAAGTCTTCTGATGTAAGTTGGTTTATTGGTTTTAAAGATACTATTTCTCCTAAACCTTCAGTGATTTTATTTTTGCTTTTTAAAATACTTGTAGCTTCTTTGTAAGAAGTAAGATTTGATAATAAATTAGGATATATCTTTTTTGCTTCCTTTAGAAATAAATCCTTACGGCCTTTACCTTCTTTAATTAAATTGAATTGTTCTTGTAATGTTTTCATAATTTATTTATCTAATAATATTTCAATATCTTTTATAAAGTCTCCAATAATATCTGTAGGTTTTACTACAGCAAAAGTATTGGGTTGTTCTCTATATGTTTTTATAGTTTCTATTTTACCCTGACGTAATAACTTTTTTACATTATCTAATCTACTTTCTAACTCATCAAAAGCCTCAATACGTTTTTGTTGATATTTTGATGCTTTGCTATCTTCCTCTTTTAATTTATAATTATACATATTAATACAGTTTTTTTACTTCAAGTCCTGATCCTTTTTGTACATAAGTACCATCTGAATTTTTAGGGACTAGTTTGTATTTAAATTGTTTTACATATGCATTATCTTTAACCCCATCTTCTGTTGCCTTAGGCCCTGGACCTAATGTTGCACCTACATTTTCTTTTGCTAAAGTATATCCTAATGCAGTATATGCTTTATCATTAGGTTTTTGTCCTTTTTTTCTAAAAGCATAAGGTGTTTGATAAGCTCCAGCTCCACCTGACATAGACATTTCATCTACATCTTCTTCATTAACTTTTTTATAAGATTTAGGATAATTTTTTCTAATATGAGTTCTATATTGGTTAAATACTTTACTAATTTGGTCTGCTAAATCATCAATAACAGTATCTTCCGTATCACGAGCTAATTGAGTCATAAATCTTCTTAATTCTTTAAACTCTTTAAAAGTAGAATCAATAGCGGGTACATTTTTAATATCCCAAGTTACAGCGCCTGTTTCTGGGTCTAAATTTGTAATAGTAGATTTAACACCTCCTCTTATATCAGTATCACCTACATTAAAAGGTTCTTCTTTAAGTTTATATTTATACGCCATTTGATGATTTAATTTCATTTACTAGTTCGTAATATTGTAACAAGTCAACTAAATTATCACTATCTACTTTATCTGTCTTATTTAATTCTGTTAAAAATTTAGAAACTTCTGTAGTTTTTACTTTGGTAGCAGGATCTTTTATGTTTTTAGTTACTTCAATTAAAGAAGATTTTAATTCTTTTATTTTAAGATTATAAAAATTTCTTAAACCTGGTGTAGAATCTACTGATGTAATAAATTCCTTAAGTACTTGTTTTTGGTCTATACTTAACCCATCATATTTTTCGTTAAATTTTTCTAACAATATTCTATATGTTAAGGATCTTACATCTTTATTATAAGTAGAAAATTCTTCTAATAATTCATCACTTTTAGTCTTATTTATTTTAGTCTTAGTTAAAAACTCTAATATTGTAATTTTATTAGTAATTAATTGGTTATTATCTACTATGTTTTTAGAATTAACACCTTCAATTAATGTATATAAAGCTGCTGTTTCTTTATAGTTTTTAATTTGTGAACCAAAAAAAGTATTTAAATCATAATGATTTTTAATTTCATTAATTAGATTGTACTTTTGTTTTTTTAAGGCACCTCTATTAAACATTTTAGAATTATCTAGAGTTGTATTTAAATATAAAGTAGCTCGTGATTCGTTTAATACTTTAGACTTTGTAATAGTTTCGTATAACTTATATTCTCGACCTAATTCGGTTTTTACAAAATAAGTTTTTAATAGTTCAATAGCCTTAGATTCTTTACCTGCCAAAGTATCAGCGGTAATTTGTCTAACAAGTAATTCAAATAATATACCTGTATTTTTATACTTTGAGTGTTTAATTTTCATCAAAAATATATTTATTTATAAATATTAGGATTTTAGTCGAGATTCATCAAGTAATGAAGAATTCGTTTTATCTTGTTCAAATATTAGTTGTTTTTTGTCTAATCCCTTGAAAATATCCTTATTTTTTAAATAAGTAATTTTAGGATTTTCAAATTCTGATAGTCTTGGTTTTAAAGGATCTCCATCATTTTTATCTGTACCCTTCATGCTTTTAACTCCTAATGGATCTTTTCCAAAGTTATTACTTTGTTTTCCTCTATTAGTAATTCCATCTTTAGGGCGACCTAATTCTGGTTCTTCCTCATTATAACCATCAGGTACATTCCCTGGGTCTGATACTGTTCTTCCTTTACCATATAATGAAGCTAAGTCGTGAGGTGTACCATATGATTTACCACTTTCTACAGGATCATTACCTTCAGCCAGTATTTGATCATTTCTAAATTTACGTTTAGAATCTTCACGAACTAAATCTCTATACTCATCATATTGGTCTTCACTGAAGTGATATACATTATGATAAATCCAATCAGATGGTACTAAACCTTGTTCTAATAAAGTTCCAGCTAATTCAGATTTTGATTTCATTAACTCAATTCTTTCCTGATCATAAATGATAGAAGGAGTTGTCATTGATAATTCAAAATTTGTTAAAGTTTCATCTTTGTATCCTTGGGTATATAAATGAACTAATGCAATTTTTTGTAATTCTGAAAGTAAAATTCTTTGTATTCTATCAATAGTACGTGCAAATCTAATATCTTGCTGTGCTAATGTAGCTTTTCCTGCTTCTGCCTCTCCATACCCCATAAATGCTTTAGGTACTTTTAAGGCAGCAAATAATTTTTCCCTTAAATATTCAACATCAGCAATACCGTCATACTGTAAACCTGGTGTAGTATCAATTTTTGTAGCACTATCATTACCACGAACAGGAATATAAAAGTCTTCAAGCATGTTTTGCATATTATACTTCAAGTTATACTCTCCCGTTTTTTCATCCATCATTGGAGCACGTTTCATGTTATTAATAGTTTTCTGCATAAATGCTTCTACTTCAGCTGGAGGAATAGCTCCAACATTTACATAAAATACTCTTTTTTCAGGGGCACGAGCAATTCTATGAATTAACATCGCGTCTTCCATTAATGTATATTGTTTAAATATTTTTCTAGCTGGTTCAACATAAGATCTACCATATGGAAGATAATTTACATCACCCACCATTCTAAAATGAGCCATTTCGTAATTATCATATACAATACCACCTCTATCGTCATTAACACCATTAGCTCCTGCTACATTATAATAACCACTAGATGAACCACCAGAAAAACCTTCAGGATTCCATTTAAATTTTACTTCAGATGGATTTTCTGGATTTTGTCCTTCGATTCTTTCAATGTGGTATGCTGTATAAGGTATAACATTATAAACACCAAACTTTTCAGCAATTTCTAATTTTAAGAAAAAGTCTCCATATTTACACATTTGTCTAACCCACATCCATAAGTTAAATTCTACATTTAACACATCATAGAATAGATTATACAGTATTTTTTGGATATCCTCATTTGAACTTCTAATTTGAAGCACCTCACCCATATCATTTTTCAATGTTGATTCATCTGCTATAATATCAAGGGAAGAAGCTATAATAGCATCTGTGTCCATTACATCATATTCAGAATACAATTGAGTTCTTAAATATTGATAATTTAAGTTAAATTGTGCCCCATATAATGAGGTTGGAGCTGAGGAGTAGACTTTGTTAAATCTGTCTACTAGAGCATTTGTTTCATACTCTCCACTAGATTGGATGTGACCCGAATCTATGGTTTTAATTTGATTACCTCCAACGTTTCGTATTACTACGTCAGTAGAAAATAATCTCCTTAATCTTGTAAATACACTTTTATCCGCCATTTAATATATAATTATTGTTTATAAATATGGTTATAATAACCAACTAATATCTTCTTTACCACCCTTGTCATCATTCATACTATAAGGGTTTTTTACTTGTTGATTATAACCACCACCATAACCACCTTGATAGGGTGTTCTATTAACTGTCATATTACTTAATGACTGTTTTGTTAAATCAATTCCTCTTTGTTTAAATTTTAATGCTGTATCTCTAACATACATTCCCATCCCAAAGGCCATTACTAAATCATCATTATATCCAGTTTGTGCTTCTGCTCTTCCATTTTTCCAAATAAAAACTTTCATTTCTTCAATTAACCTTCTAGATTGAATTGTCACTCCTTTATCACTAATGTATTCTTGAAACTTACCTATAATCATAGGTCTTGTTTTAGATGACATAGTAAAACCTGCTACTTTTTTAGAATTATCTCCATATTGGTCAAAATACGAACTAGCATTGGCTTCTCCACTCTTTTGTGAATAGTAAAGGTTAGAATAATTTCTATCTATAGCTACCTGTATTGTAGCCCAACCTATATTAGCATTTTCTATTACAAGTAAAGCTTCATTATATTCTGTAGCTAAACCTACTAATAAATGACCAAATTCTTTTGTACCTATTTGCCCTTTATACTCTGCAACTTGAACATTGGTTTCAATATCCATTACATGGCAAGTAGAAAAATCTTTTCCATCACCTCGAGCAACATCTGCTAAAACCATATATGATCTAGAGTAATCAGCATTTTCCCATACCCACAAATTTTGATCTGCTCCTCTACGTTCTAATGGGTCTTTAATATATGATTTTTCGTAAAATTCTAAATGTTCATTATAAAATACTATATCACCAGATGTACTAAAATCACAATCACATTCTTGTGCTGCTAATCTAGGATCACCTAATAAAGCATCTTGTGAATCTCTCCATGATTGGTCTCTTTCTGGGTGAACATACCATGGGAGTTTAATAGGTAAAAAATCATTTTCACCTGCTTCTGCTTTTACCCATGTTTGGTGAAACCAGTTACCTGTACCATAAGGGGTAGATAATACAATAGCACCACCACCCGTTGCTAGGGTTTGTTGTGCAGAGGCCCATGTCTCAGCAATGTTATCAATAAAGGCAGCTTCATCAATTATTAGTAATGATACTGCTTCCGAACGTGCGGCATCAGCATTTGAGGATTTTGCTTGTATTTTTGAACCATTAGTTAATCTTAATGATAATTTATTATTTTCAGCAGCATCCACTTTTAACCATGAGGGTAAATTTTCCCACATGAATTGTACCTTTGTTACTAAGTTTCTTGCTGTTGCTTGTGTAGTTGCTAATGCTAATACATTTCGATCTTTGTGGAATGTCATTAACCATAAAGAATAACCTGATGCTAGTGTGGATATACCTAACTGTCTAGATTTTAATATAGCACTATAATCGTTGTTTTGAAATAACGTTAATACTTTTTCTTGAAAGGGATACAGATTAAACTGTATGCGACCACGTTGTGGGTGCTGTATATAACAGTATTTACGCATAAAATGTACTGGGTCTGTAGCACATTTTAAATATTCTTGACGTATTACTTTTTTAATATCTGCCATTGTTATTTTAGTAAAAGAATTACACCAACAATTGCTACAATGCCTACGCCTCCTGTTAATTTAGTTTTAAGTCTTTGTTTTTTCAATGATAACTTTAATTTTGCATTCAAATCCTCTGCTAATCCAAATTGTTCTTTACTAGTAAACAATATAGAATTAAAATTATTTATTTGAGAATTGAGGTTATTAATAACACTATCTTTTATAACAATTTTGTTTTCTAATAAATTTAACTTATTAGATAATAATTTTATTTCTGTTTTAGCACCATCACCTATTATTAAATCTTTAATTACTAAACGTACTATCGGTTTTTTTAATTGAATCTTCGTAGTGTCTATAACGCTCTGTGAAAAACCTTGTAAGCTCATCATCATTAAAAGAATCAACGGAATTAACTTTTTCATTTACTTTATATTTTAAAGTGACAATCTTTTTATCTTGTTTGTCTATTTCTATATCTAATTTAGCAATTTGTTGGTTTAAAGTGTCAATTTTAAATACTAAATCATCATTTACATAATGTAATGAATCAACTTTTTGTTCTAGTGCTTTTATTTTACTATTATATTCGTTAATATATTTTTCCTCATTTGAAGAATACATATTAATTAAATAATAAACACCAAAAAATACTACAGCAATATATAAAAATCTTTCTTTAGACGACATTCTTTTCTAATTTAGCAACTAAAGCTTCTAGCTCTTTCTTTTTAGGAGTTTTTGATTTTAATTTGTCCTTAATTTTTTCTTTTTCAACACCATCTGCTTTGCTATAGTCACGTGCTAATGATTTCATTTCAGTAGTAATATCTCTTAAGGCTTTAACTGCTAAGTCTAATTTTTTATGCTTACCTCTAGCCCCTTTAGCTTGTTTGATTGCTTTAGCATCTAAGTCATCATCTTCATCCTCTTTTATATCATAGGGGTTTTTATGAGGATTTACAAGGGCATCATATGCTTTGCCAATATCGCCACCATATAATCTATCAGTAATTTGTTTACCTAATTTTCCTAATTGGTCATTATTTAAGGTATGTTCTTTTCCAAATCCTTCTAAATAAAATTGACCTATATCTTCATAGTCATAAGTAAAATCTTCACCTCTGGGTGTTGCATTTTCTTCTAACTTATAACTTGCTGTGCTATCTTTTACACCTTCAAGAAATCCTCTTCTGTAATATTTATAATCAAGTTCATTATTGATACTAATTACATCTTTATTAAAATGCATACTTACAGCATATTCACCATCGTCATATCCTATGTCTTGTAAATCAGATAGACCTACATTAGCTTCTGCTAAACCTAAATCCTTACTTAGTTTAGCTGTTTTTTCAAGTTCTTTATTTAATTCCTTTTGATTTTGAACCTCTTCAGGAGATGCTTCAGAAAGTGATGTTACTATTTCCCCTTTTATAAACTCTTTTAATTCAGATCTTTTCATTAGATTTAATATTATTATTAGATTTTATTATAAATATGTTAAAGACTAGTAATATTCAATATTTGTTGAATTCGCTCCTCTGTAGATCCGGATATCTTTTCTATTTTGCCCGCTTTATGACCGTGTCTTTTAATAAGTGTAGTAATTGTAAAATCAATTAAATCCCTATAATGTTCATTTGTTTCACGCACTCCATTATCTTCAATTTTTAACCCGTGAGGGGAAATATAAAATATATAATCATATTCTCTGATAAATTCACTTGCATATGTTTCAAATGCATCTTTATCTTGATGGGGTATTGATTTAGCATTCAAGGTAAACGCCATAACATCTAATATCGTTCTATCTGTGATTATATTATCGTGCATTAATTCACCACAACGTTCAGCTAAAAACACGGTTTGTCCCTTTAATGTTGAATCAGTATTCAATGGAATGCCTAATGACATTAAATGTTGACTACGTTCTGTTGCAAATTTATAACCTTTAAATTGCTCTAATTCTTTTAAAGCATTTACTAATGTAGTTTTACCTACACTCATTGTTCCACATAACCCTATTTTCATATCTTTTAGTTTCTATGATTAGCACCTTTTGCTGCTGGTTTTTTATACCAAGGCAGTCCTGATTGTTGTGATATTGCTTCTTTCCAATCATCTTTTGACATTGGAATGCCATATAGATAATATTCTCCCTTTCTGCTAATTCCTTCAGGTATTAAAGCAGGACCTTCCCAATTATGTAACTTACCATCCCAAATATAGGCAATAGTACCATCTGCTTTTTTTAATTTTTGGCTTTTAGGCCAATCTGTTGATTGTTTTTTCATGTCTATAATATACGAAATTTAATTTAATTCTCCTAATATACTTTCAGCAACGTATGTCCCTTGTGCACCACTTACCGTTATACCTCTAGCTGATAAAGCATCGCCTACAAAGTGTATGTTAGGATACTTGGTGAGTGCTAAATTGGTATAATCGACAAGTGGCTCAGGTGATAGATATTTTACTTCTGGGATGTAAATACCCCAATCATCTTCTAATGTTGGAAATACTTTTTTCATGTCATTAATAAAATCTGAAATGTATTCAAAATATCCTTGGAAATGTTCAGATACTGTTTGTAACCCCATCCAATCTATTTGATGTGCACTTACATTTACACCTTCAGAGGTTGTTGATGGTTTACGAGAAGGACTATAATATAACCCTGTCCCATGAGCATTTACTTTAGATACTAATTCTCTAGACCAATCGAATGGTTTATCAATACCTTGCACTTCCATTAATATACCAAAATTGGTCATATCATTTCGGAATGCTTCATCTTTTTTAGCATGTCCATTGTACGAATGGTCTCCATACGTTTCTTCTACTGCTACATATGCTGCATTATTATTTGTACAGAAAGAACGTAATGATACTCCTTTGTCTTCATATTTTCTATATAATTTGAAATCATAAGATACATCAATTAATTTTTGAAAGTGTTTTTGTGGTGCTTCAAATCTAACACCTATTTGTA
>Ga0222717_10000313_pt1 | contig 42474 bp, 64 predicted proteins | sample C33_18DmetaG_FD_165053 | JGI IMG/M metagenome (GOLD analysis project Ga0222717, IMG submission 165053) | Estuarine water microbial communities from San Francisco Bay, California, United States - C33_18D | ecosystem: Environmental > Aquatic > Marine > Unclassified | place: USA: California... | reverse complement strand
CTTTGCTGATATACCCTCTGTTGGCTTCTATGAGAAGCTTGGCTATAAATGGCATGGTAAGTCTAAAGTAGGCTTACCTTTCTACTATGGTGATGTAGATGGTAACCTCATTGTACCTCTACCTAAAGCACAGCAAAGGTTTGTCTATGCTCCTCAAGAGAAGCAAGAGCCTAAAAGCAACCTAACAGATATATTTTCTTAAGATGAACATTATAGAACTAACTGATAAAACTAAGCAGGTCGATGCTATCTTATACAACCTAATGGGTGAATATCTCGAAGATGGTATGGATGCTGAGACTAAGAGTCAATTTGAACGCTGGTGGGATCTAAAATGCATCGATGTATTCAATAGTACACCACTAAAGACAAAGAAGAAGATTTATGAAGAAGGATAAAAGTACAACGTTTGGAAGAGAATACTTCCTTGAAGCTCTCCCAGTTGAATGGGATGAGAAGTTAGATGGGCCTCGTGAGAAGCCTAAAGGTCAGAAGAAGAAAGGTGATGTAGTTGTAAGCTCAAGTGAGCTGCAATTGCTCAAGAACTTAGGACTTATCAAATGACATTACTTGAGACATTTGGCAACGTGTGCGGATTCCTTTATGCAGGCATCTTTTGCTTCAGCTATGTGCCTCAATTCCTCAAGACAATGAAGACTAAGAAGGTAGATGATCTATCTTTGAACATGTTTACATTGTCTGTTATTGCTTACTTATGCCTGTTCAGCTATCAGTTCTACATTGGCTTTAAGTTAGCTCTTATACTAAATTGTGCTCTTGGAGGATCATTCTCAGTATACTTTGTGTATGCAATCCTCAGGTACAGAACCAAAAAATAAACTATGGAAATACTAACACTAATATTTGTTATAGTAGCAGCAAGCTCAATGGGCTTTCTACTATTCAAACTACTTAAAGACTAATGACAAACGACGAACAAGATGACCTTATTAAGCTGGTCAATGACACCCTTAAGGATATTGAAGAGGTACTACGCTATGTTGATAACAACAAATACAAAGCTGAGTGTAAGCCAGTTAATGTAGCTGATTGTGAGCATAAGCTTAAGTTTCAGAAAGCATCCATTAAGGAAGTAACTCAAAGCCTTCTCTTCTTATCATGAACTCAATAGGAGTACTATTCACAATAACTGTATTCATTACCATCCACACTCTCATAACAAAGATGTTTAAAGAGACAGTAACTAAAGAACCAGAACCAACTATACCTCGCAGTAAGTGGATTCAATGAAGATCATCTTACCATTACTTCTCTCTACTCAGATAGCAGCTCAACAATGCATCGAGGTGCAGATGCTTAAGCCTAAGAATGTAGAGGAAAAAGCTCTCAAGATAGGAGCTACTGATGATCCTGAGGAAGAGTACTTTGAGAAGTTTGGTGAGCATGGATGGTCTGCTGGATCAACTAAAGGAGGTGAGCGTGTTGGTACATGGTGGCATTGGCAAGATGAGGAGAATTGGAAGAAGGTTACATACCGAGATGGTCAAGCTGTATTTTGGCAGAAGCTCGTAGCTGGTCGTAGACTATTTGAGATCACCTTCAAGCAGAACATCATGGAGATAGGTTGGGGTAAGGAGACTATATTTGTCTATGAACTATGCTGGAATTCAGATAAGACTCTCGAATGGAGACAGGTTGATACTATCAGCAAGTATGTTGTTAATGAGCATGCTCACTTCATTGACATTCACGGTAAGCCAAATGTACGACGATCTTATTTCGGTACCAAGTACAATCATGGTGATCAGTTTGATGAGTCAATCATGGGTGTTCCACAGAAATAGCATAAGGAACTCTGTTATAATTAGGTATGAAAGAAAGAAAACCTTACACCCGCATTATTAAGAGCGCTACTGGAAGCTACTATCGCAATGCATTTGTTACTCTCGATGAGAAAGGTGATGAAGAGCATGGCAAGTATCGTGCAGTAGTATCTTTCCAACGCTTTACTGGAGCTGAGTGGGTTGACTTCACTGAGATTGATAACTTCTACTCTCGTGAGATCGCCATTGAGCGTTGTAAGGCAGCAGTAAAACAACTTAGCGTATAACAATATGAGCAAACGTAAACATAAATCAGATATCCCAGAGCAAGTCATCGACTATTGTATTGATGAGAAGCTCACAGTAGCAGAAGGTCTTGTAGCCTTCTTAGAAGATAAGTTCGCCACAGTTGATAGCACTCTACGAGAGCTTAAGCATGAGGTAACAGGAGCAATCTTCACTGCACAAGCAGGACCAGACATCGATAAGATTGAGAAGCAGGACATGGATGATATTGAATCATTCCTTAAGTACCTTGACCAGCAAATGCCAGAAGATCCAGAAGACAAATAAAATGATTAAAAAACTAATTAATAAACTCCGTAGTAGCAAAGCAGCACCTAAGTATGCTCAATGCTTACACCATCGCACTTGGCTTAGTCGTCAAGTACAAGAAGAGATCTTGAAGCGTGACCTTAAAGGTACAGCTAAGAGCATCGGTAAAGATGAGCAATGGTATACGAGGTACTTATAAGTTGATATCCTTAGAGCCTATACTAAAATACAATAGATGAATAGTATGGATAAGATGAGTAAGAACCTAGTGTTTGCTTATGATACAGCTCTAGAGCTCTGGGTGATTAAGCTACGATCAAATAATGAGGTTGTTGTTACCTTTAGAACATCCAGTGATCACAATCGTGGTTGGTGCATTAAGAGTGATGATAGTCTTAAGCTTTGGAAGCAATGCACCCGTGAGTACTTTCAAGAGCTTCAAGACCTTACCAACTATGGCTTAGAAGTATTAGAGGCTTGGACTAAGCATGAAGATAAAGCTGTATAAGACTGTTCGAAGACATAAGCTTGAGCTTGTCTGGACTATTGATGTTGACTCTTCTCTTAAAGAACGAGGACATAAATGGTTTACAAATGCGCTCAATAAAGATTGTTGGGATATCGATCTTGAGCAATTAGAGATAAGAAACCAATTTCCTCTCAGTGGAGTCGATCAAGGAGATCTTCTCTGTGTAGGAGGTAGCCAATGTTATATAATATGAAAAAGAAAAGTAAATTCCTCGTTGTATGGAGCTACAAAGGACGTGATGCACGTATTGTAGTTGAAGCTGATACTCGTGCTGATGCAGAGAATGTTGTCTATGAAAAGAATCAACATCTCTTCGATCACGATGCTATTCACGGAACAGAGAACTGTAAGATCAAATCAGTTCGTAAGCAGCTGTAATGTACGAAGTAAGGAAGCCATCAGACGAACTCATTAAGGCGTTCGAGACTAAGAAGGAAGCTCAAGACTATGCCTTCTTCTACTTCCATGATGGTGATGATGATCGTAGTACAGATGTAATTCTAGTCTTTGATCCTGATAACAATTTGATAATGCAACAAGGAGGCATAACTGTGCGTGAACTTGTTGATAGAGGTGCAAGTAAGAGACGATGATGCAACTATACGCTACCTTTATTGGATTGGTTGGACCAATCGTGATCACCTTTGCTATGCTCTCATGCAAGAGTGATCATGCTAAGACTAATGAGGAAGCTCTCAATGAGCTCTTAGCTGAGATAGATAGAGGTGAGTGGGTAGATGCTAAGCAGGTAGATGATGCTAGACCATCTGAAGAAGACATTGCAAAGGGTGTAGAGAAGTACATCTTAGATGTGCTACAGAAAGAGTATGGCTTTCGCTTTGATGTAAGAGAGCTTAAAGTGTTCCATATATACGAGGACAAATATAGGGCCTTTCTTCATACAAATAAGGTCTCTCTTCATCACAACATGTATAGCTTTTGGTTCGATAGCAATGGAGCTTACTTCTTTATTGAGAACTGGACTGAAGAACATGTTGATTACGCCTTAGAAGAGCTCTAAAGGAACTCAGATATAATTTAGTTATGACCGAAAATGAAACTGTTGACCTAGACGATGAGGGTAGAGTTATTTTCCGTAGCAGAGAAGAAGACGGACTAATACAAGAATGGAACTACGAATATGATAAGGATGGTAACCAGATTGAAACGTGCTATTTCGAAGAAGTTAGCAACGCGGGCGACTTATACTCAAACTATAATTGATCTCTCATTTGAACTGAGAACTCTCAAAGAGAAGCATAAGAGAGCTCAACGAACAATTAGGAAACAAAATAGGATAATTAAGAGACTTCTAAAAGGAACTCAGATATAATTAGGTATGGAAGAAAAAGAATTAACTTATCAAGTGATTGCTACAGTAGGTGGATCAATGGAGCAAATTGTTCTCTTTGAGAGCAGAAACCAAGATCACTGCTGCGAAGTATGTGCAGACTATATGAGGAGTCCACGAAAGGCATCTATCCATGCTCGTAATTACCTCCAGTATAGCTGGGGATCTGGCATTGACTCCTTTCATGTTCAGTCAAAGGCAATGGTATAAGGAACTCTGATATAATTAAAGAGAAGAAAGAAACAATCTAAACAAACAAACTAAACTAATGGACCAATATACAACCTATATCAACTACTTCCGTAACGACAATCAGAACAACAATGCTCTGACTCAAGTCATTCCTATGGATGTATTCGAAGCTGATGAGAAGAACGTACGTAAGTTCGTTAAAGAGATTGGAGGAAGGATCTACTTCCGAGGACCTCGTCGAGCTTATTCACAAGACACTCTACGTAAGAATGCTAAAGGCATTGTAATCTACGCATAAATCTAACTAACTAACTATAATATGAAATCACTAACTATTCGATTCAATAACAAGGCAGCTCTCAATGCTGCAACGACATATCTGACTAATCAGACAGCTCCATTTCGTAACTCATCAGTATCAATTACAGCTGGTGTTGATGTTAATACAGGTGAGAAGGTGTTTGAGTATCCAGAAGAGACCTTTGAGGTAACTCTACCTACTGAGACATGGGCTAATCGTGCTGAACGTGAGCTTACTGCTCTATTCTCTGACCCTAACCTCTCTACTTGCGGTGTATATACCCTCACTCGTTAATGTATGATGAACTTAAATGGCCGCTAGTAGTTGCATTCCTTCTACTAGCGGCCATAATCTATATAGAATTAACTACATGAAACTAATCTCTACTCTACTCGCTACTACTGCAATCACTAATGCTGCACTCGTCTTCGATACTCGTATTGACTTTGACTTTAATACAGGACCTGGTGAGCCACCTAATGTTGCTTATGATAATGTTGGTGCACCTATTTCGTTTGATATCTTCGAGTTTGGACCTCAATCATTCTACATGAATGTCTACAATGAAGTAGACCGATCTCAGATTGTTACTAGTATTGACTTTAGCGTTGATAGTCGTATTCCAGTTAAGAGTGCAGAATTTATCACCGGTGAAGCTCTTGATGGTAAAGGTGGTGATGGTGGTGAGGTTGAAGGAAGAGTTCTCTTATTCGATGATCGAGCAGGTCGTTACGATGTAAGCTTTGATCTTCGTAGTCCTGGAACTACTGACTCATCTGGGGCTGAGCACTCAGGCGGTACATCATTTACTGTCCTCTGGGAGTTTGATGAGCCAACTACAACAGCTGAATTCTTAGATGCATTCTTCTATGATGATTGGACTCAATATGGTGTTGAAATACCCATCAAGGCGAGCGTGATTGATTTCAGTAGCAGAGTTGATGATGTAAATGATCTTACTGACTTCTCTCTGCCATTCCGAGAGCCAGGAGCGCTCTTCCATCTTGCTGGTACTGTTGTACCTGAGCCATCCTCTGCAATGCTCGCCTTCCTCGGACTACTTCCAATCCTTAGACGTAACAGAAAATAATGAAACAAGCTATCCTATTTGCTCTTGGAGCTCTACTATCAGTATGTATCCTCTCACTTACCTCTTGTACACCAACTAAGACTAAGTGCTGACAACTTACACCTAACGCAGAGGTCCTCTGCGAAGTATCACAATATCCTAATCACTCTTACTAATGTTGTATAACGAACTCATCGATGAAGTAACTAGGCGTGTTGAGAGCGTTAAGTCTATCTCTGATCAGTATCGCTTATCATTCGCTGAGAAGCTTAGCATCTGGTTAGAGGACTTCGAGCATGATGTTCTAATCTCTAAGAGTAGTAACACATCCTTAACTGAAGAGCAGTTAGCCAATGCAGCATTTGAGAAGCAGCTCGATGAAGAGGTAGTAAGAAAGCCATACACACCCCCTATTGGTATTCAGAAAGAGACACCAGATGTCTTTGACTTACTTGACCTCTAAAGGAACACTGCTATAATTAGGTATGGAGAAAAGAGAACTAATCATGAAGGTAGAGGAAGCATTTGATGCTACTCTCATTACTAAAGATTGTACTAAAGAAGAGCTCTGCAATCGACTTGATCGATATGATAACCTTGTTGATGAGCTTGTAGAGCTTACAGAAGGTAAAGATAGTGCTTATGCTACTGATCCAATGGGAGCGTTAGACTTCAAAGCACTTACAGGAAGATCTTCTCATGGTATGACTTACAATGAGATGGCAGAGGAGTTAGGAGCCTTTGCATTTGGTGAATAAACAAACAAACAATAATATGAACAACGAAATTAAATCATTAGACAACGGAGACTTCGAAGTAATCTATCCTAAAGGTAAGGATAAGCCATTCTTTGAGCGTGTAGTAGTAATTGGACTTGGCATTTGGTTTGCAACAGTAGCCATTGCTGGAGTTGTAGGAGTAATCTTAAAACTAGGATAGTATGACACCAATAGAGTTTTGCTTATTTACTATGCTGATTGCAAGCGTTGTTCTATTGTGGGACTTATTTACTAATAACTACAAGTGAGCGCAGCCTTTCTAATCATCTTAGCCGTAGTTGCAATAGTCTACGGAATCTATCAAGACTCTAAACCACCTAAACTATGAAGACATTACTTAAACTTACCCTTGCAGCACTTACATTAGCTCTCGTTAGCTGTGATGGTGCTTACTCCTACTCTACACCAACCTATCAACGTACAAGAGTAGATGTGTATGATCGTTATGGGTGGCCATACTACAATAACCGCTCAACATTCTCTCGTCGATACTACGGGGACCATAGACGTTATTGCCCACCAGTAAGACCAGTGAGAGTAGTACCACGAAGCTATCAGCGTAACGATTGCCGATGAACGATGTATTCATATTAGCTACTGGTTATTCCTTAGCTAACATCACTCAAGAAGAGAGAGATTACATTAAGACCTGCCCTACTATTGGGGTGGGTCATCTTCTTACATATCACGAGCTTATTGATATTGTACCTGATCACTTCCTTCTCGTGGGAGAACCTCAAGATCACCCAAGCCGCTCTATAGGTAGACATGGTCTATTCTACAATGTAGCTGAGATAATCAAAGAGAAGAGCTTAGATACTATTGTCTATGCAAGAGAGTCTAACCTCAAGTATGTAAGAGGTGATGACTATCCATGGGACTCATGGTGTCCTGATATAGTACAATGGTCAAAGAGACAACCTCTACCTCCTAAGAATCCTAAGCTAAGGACTCAAGCCATTGATTGTAGTGAGCAAGGAGCGTATGGTAAGAAGACTATATGGGCAAAGACTCTCGATGATAAGTTCTTCTTTAACTCATCTATAGCTACAGCAATCAACCTTGCATGTGTATTGCACCCAGGTTATAACATTAAGCTGGTAGGTAATGATGGTGGTGTGAGTGGTAAGTACTTCTATACTGAGAGAGATCTAAAGCCTGATGATATCTCTATTGATGGTGAGGCTGTTGCAAGATGGGCAAACGGTAACAAACCATCTAAGAAGAACATACATTACAACAATCTTAACTACTCTACAGTGTATTGCTCTGAACAATGTGAGAAGAGTGGTAATATCCTATGCAATACTAATAAGATGAGCTGGTTCACAGATGATCCAGAGTCTAATCGTGCTATCTTTGAAGAGTATAAGAGCGTGTTCCAGAGTGTAGGTGCTCAGCTAAAGAGAAACATACAGAGCTTTGATGATGCAAGAGCAACATTCCCCAACCTATTTAACTTAAAATATCAGTCGATCCTATAAGGAACTCAAGTATAATTAGGTATGAGTAAATACGATAGACCTTACAGTAAGGAATGGACAGAAGCAGAGATTGAGATCATCACTCGCATGGGTGAAGAAGATAGGACTCTACTAGAATGCTTCAGCAGGATAGAGAAGAACTACGGTGATGTTAAGGCAAAGGTCGTAGAGGTTCTCGGTAGAGAGCTAAGATCAGAGCGTACAGGTTCAGCTTCTTTATAAATACTTTTGCAATGAAAAAAGAACGAAAGATTGTATACTTTGACATGGATAATGTCTTAGTAAACCTTGGAAAGAAGATAGATGAATCATACTCACATCTAGGAGACCCTACTGATGAAGTAGAGGACATGTTTAAAGAGGTTGAGCCGATGCCTGGTGCTGTAGATGCATTTAAGCAAATTAGTGAGTCAGATAAATATGAAGCGTACATCTTATCTACTGCTCCATGGAACAATCCTGCAAGTTGGACACATAAAAGACTATGGGTAGAGAAACATTTAGGTGAGAATGCATACAAACGCTTGATTCTAAGTCATAACAAGCAACTCTGTATTGGTCACTACCTTATCGATGATAGAACAAAGAATGGAGCAGGCGAATTCACAGGAGAGCACATTCACTTCGGTCAAGGTGAGTTCCTAACATGGGAATCAGTACTAGATTACTTAAAAGTCTAACCATATCTATGGTATCTATAAGGAACTCTGATATAATTAAGGTAGAAAGAAACTAAAAGATATGAGCTACATTAACAAAACAAACATCGCAGGAGAAAAGACTATTGCAACCTTTCGCTTCACCAAGCTTGAGTACTTGCATCCAATCAGAGTTATGTTCTTCTTTATCGCTTATCCTCTCCTATGGTTCCGTCGCTGGTGCACCAATATCGGAGTAACCAACAATCGCTTCGTATACAAGACAGGCTTCATTGCTCGTGATACTTGGGAGATTCGTTTAGACGCTGTTGAGGGTGTTGATATCAAGAATACATTCTTCGGAAGGATCTTCGGTTATGGTGCACTTAGCATCAGTGGGCGAGGTGATAAGAAAATTTACATCCCGGGACTTGCTAATATCCTCGAGGTTAAGAGGACAGTAGAAGCTGCTCGTATTGACTTTCTCGGAAAGCACAGCTAAAGGAACTCTGTTATAATTAAAGAGAAGAAAGAAACCAACAATACAATGAACAATACAATTAAAGCATTAGCAACATCAGTACTATTACTAACATCTCCCGTTGCATCAGCAGCTAAGATCGAGGCAGAAGATCTGCCATTGAAAGCAGCATGGTCGGAAGTTGAATACGAACTTGAGTTCTTAAAGCAAGAAACGACACTTACAGAGTGTCGGATTACCACCAAGCCATGGAAGTTCCTTAATAAATATCTCGTAACTATTGGCCATGGTACACAGCAGCGGCAGAGAAACATTGTAGGGGACATTATACCAGAGATTGATGTAAAGGTTGTTGTAGAGTTCGATTCAGCAAGGGCTGCAATGGATTTTTACAACAAATACAATAATGAGGCTCTCGGCTTTAGGAACCGATTCTCTCCTGACCATCCACTGGTTTTTAAGGGTAAGCCATCATCATGGAGAGGATCCACCCAGAAAGGTCTATGGACAAGAGGGCATGTCGTACTTAGAGACTATGAAGTTGTAAGTGTTAATGGTAAGAGTGTTAAGCCAGTTGTTGCTGCTAAGCCAGTAGAGAAGCAGGTAAACGAAGATTTCGATACTTGGAAGAAGTATCCTAAAGAGATTAAACATGACTCATGGGAAAAGCTCGTTGATAACCCAGTTGAGTATGACTACGACGTATGGGATAGAGAGAAGATGAAGATGGTTCACCTATTCAAAGAGGAAGGTATCGCAATCTTCAAAGATGATAAAGGTAACTATATCTGGACAAATAAGAACATTCAGTCAAATGTAAAGCTAATTGATAAGAAGCTTGGCCTCTACATTGTCACTACATACTACATGGATCATACAGGAATGTTTGTTAAACCTTCAGCTTCACCAGTACAAATGAGTTCAAATAGCGAGGTTGGTAAAGCAGCTTATGATAAGATGTGGAATGATAATTGGCTTACACATCACTGCCTTAAGACTGCATTCGACCGGATGTTAGAGCTGGAAGAAGAGTTAGAAGATGATTCATTCGGTGGTCGTGTTGACTAACATAACTTAAATAACACAAGAAGGCAGGGGAGACCCTGCCTTTCCTTGTCTACCTCCATAAGGAACTCTCATATAATTAGGTATGAGCAAGACACCAACATATAAGGCCATAGCATATGAGCACTCTCACGGTAAGGAGTACTATCTCGGTACTGGAGTTGCCTTCTCTAACTCTATTAAGAGTGCCATCAGTGCTGCAAAGCATCGTGCATATGGTGATCTAGCCAGAGACGAGAATGAGGCTGGGGATTGTGGAGTATCGATCCTTGCAACGATTGAAGTATTTAAGGGATCTAAGAAGATCTACTTCGAGTCTTACTAAAGGAACTCTCGTATAATAAGAGTATGAGAACGGTAATCGTATTAGGCACTACAGTATTAGTAGGAGTAGTTCAGTACTGCAAGCCAACCAAGCCAGTTGTAATCACTGAGACCGTCGTAGAGACTATCGAGGTTGTTAAGCTGGTTGAGGTACCTAAGATCATCGAAGTGACCAAGATCGTTGAGAAGCCCATCTTAGTTAAGCCTCTCATCCAATATGTAGGGCCCTCATACAACTTCAATAGCGAGCTGCTCAATGGAGTTAAGTTCTTTGAGGGCTACAGAGCCAATGCTTACAAATGCTGTGCTGGAGTTAAGACTATCGGCTATGGCTGCACTGATAAGAGCATCGTAGCCTTAGGAGCAATCAGTGAGCATAAGGCCTCTAACATACTCCAGCATAAGATCAACGAGGTGAGAGACAACGTTAGACAAGCAGTAAAGGTAGATCTGACTGAGTATCAACTGAATGCTCTTACATCTTTCGCTTATAACTGTGGTATGACTAACCTCAAGACGTTGATTAACGGAGAAGATAGACTAAACTCAGGTAATTACGATAGCATTGCAGAGGTAATGCCTCAATACAATAAGGCAGGCGGTAAGACTCGTGAGGGCCTCGTGAAGAGACGCTCATGGGAGCTTAGCCTCTGGAATGGTCAGCCAACAATATAGGAACATCAGTATAATAAGGTTATGAACGAATTCAAAGACTCAGTATATAGAGAGATGACATTACCGACTAAGAAGGAAGTAACTAACGTTGCAACAGCGTTAAACGAAGAGAACGAGAAGCTGACTGGTAGGATCAAAGCCTTAGAAGCAGAGGTCAGAGGTCTTAAGAAGGTAGAGAGCTGGCAGTTCAAAGCATGGAAAGAGATCAAATGGTGGTATGGCATGAACTGTCATGACTATGTAGTAACGATAGCTAAGCATGCAGCAGCTGTTCTCGTGGGTGTCTACGTGGTATATAAGCTCGGTATGGAGTTCATCCCAACAGTGATGGGACCTATAGCTAACGTTGTAGGACGTGCAATCTCAGCCCTCTTACCCTGGTAATGAATCCTGATCCTAACTCAATAAGCCGTAGAATCCGTAGAGGCTTCTTCGTATGCTGGAATACATGGGTAAAGGTCATGGGAGAGCGTATATCTGATGATAACAGAGAGTGTGATGCTGCTGCTATCATTCGCACGTTTTGGTGGTTACTTCATGTAACGACATGTGGATTCATCATCGCAAACGCCATAAGACACTGGTGATCCATAAGGAACTCTCATATAATTAGGTATGGAAAAGAAAAACAACATCGACCTAAACACAATTACAATCGCTGAAGCTAAGAGCCTTAACATCCAAGGCATGGATATGTTCACTGTAGTACGCAATCCAATTAACCAGCTGCAGTTGAAGAAGAACGAAGAGTTCGCCGCTGAGCTTAAAACTAAGACTGCTCGTAAGATTACTTCAATTAAGCGTTCATTCGGTCCTAAGAAGCTAGAAGATATTAAGAAGGGAATCGTAGCCGAAGTTGAGCAGTATACTACAGTTAAGCTCGACTCAACGATCATTAACTCCTTCATCTTATGGAACGAGAAGAGCTCGAATAAAGGCCAGATATGGATTAAGCCCGATATGGTCGATGCCTTCAAGCAAGCTAACCCAGAAGTAACAGTATTAGACTTCGATCCTAAAGCAGTAGTTGGCGCTGTTGAGCCTTACTTCGGCGGCGGACTTGTTAAGGACGTTAATAGGAAGAGCTTCAATCAGATGGTAACTAACATCATTGCTTAATATGATTAACTCTACATTAGCGACAAGCATACGGTACGGCAACTACAAGCACATGCAGCATAACTCTAAAAGGTGGCAGAAGGCAATAGAACGTAACTGGGCCCTTATCTGTAAAACCATTGGAGTAGACGATTCATTAGACATTACAATCAACTGGAGACCTATTAAAGGCATGACTAAGGGTACGTATTGTAGCGCTAATAACGTAATCAACATGGATAGCCGTAAGTTCGATAACACTATTGATATGATCGATACTCTAGGACATGAGCTCACTCACTTCAAGCAGTATAAAGAAGGCACATTAGACCAAGAATGGAACGATAAGGTAAGCAGATGGATGTGTGTATGGAAGGGAAGATACTATAAGCCGGCTACTACCTACAATAGTTACTACAATCGCCCATGGGAACAAGAGGCTCGCAAGGGAGGATCAATGGTAGTATCAGCATTCCTTAAGAAGATAAAAACATTAAGAAACTCCCAAAAAGTACCGGTTTTTGCACAAAAAGCTCCGGAAGAGGTATAAGAGGTAACATTAACACTAGTAGAGGTAACATAAGATACACTAGTGACTATAGTAACACAATAGATAAGAGAACTAAAGAGAGCACTTATAGAATAAGGAGTTATAGTAGTAACAGTACTAGTAGACGTATAGGTAACACAACATCCAAGACATCTCTGAAGGTACAGCGTAGACTGAAAATACAGACATACAAAGGAATAGGAGAGAATATACAGAAGACGGTTAGGTGCTCCCAACAATTTTTATCTCAGCTAAGGAACTCTCTTATAATATTAATATGACAAGCCAGGAACATACAGAAGAAGTTAACGCCTCTTATAGGGATCTACACAGTCCATGTACTGTCTATAGGGTACAGAAGACTAGTACTCACACGCTCTATACTAAGGATGGTATGAAGCATCGAGTCGATGGACCGGCTATGATAGCTGGAGACAAGGAGTGGTACTACATCGATGGCTATCTTAAGACACCTAAACAGCATGCTCTATATAAGGACTTGCTTAATAGTTATGGTCCGTCTAGTAAGGAAGAGGCTTACTATACTAATGCCTCTACTAGTACTACTGGCATCTATACGTTGTCTACTAATGAATAAGACTATATTCCTGCGGAGCCCCTCTCGGATTATCTTGGGGGCGCCGGGGTTACCTCAGAAAAGATGCAACGCCTAGGCGGGTCCAGGTAGTAATACAGTTGCATATGCTCTAACATAGGCTATAATTAACTAAAGAACATATGACTCCTCTAGTACTCACCCTGCTAATAGGCATTGGAGCACTCTTAGTTATCTGGTTAGTAACTGTCCTATTGATATGGAGATGGTTTAGACTATCAGAGCGTGCTGTGCTTAAGTGCCTATACGATCCTAACATCAATGCAACCAAGATGGATAAAGAGCTGGCGAGGCTAAGAAGGTACGCATCAGTCATTAGAGTACTAAAGGTTATAACAATAGAGATACCCTTTATGTTACCTGTCCTATTGTTGTTGTTGCTTACAGCCGCCGTTGCTAAGCTATAGTGTTGCCCAGAGAAAAGTGTTGCCTCTGAGAGAACTACCTCTATAGAGACACTGTTGCGTTCGAGAATGTTATATATAGAGTGGATCAGAAGTACCTGGGAGAGGCCATGGCCAAAAATTTTTTAGCGCGAAAACGGTATATCTCTCTGTACCTTTTTAGTTGGGAACCAGTTGCACTATAGGAACTATAGGTTATACTATATATGACACAACCTGGCAGGCCCCCCTTTCGGTAGTCTATATGACTATCCGTTGCATCGAGCCTCTAAGGAACTCCACCTATAAGACCTCTCGATTCCGAATCAGATTGGCAACAAGTAGTTCCTTAGAGGTTTACTGTAAGTAGGATAGTAATATACTACCCTTCGGAGAGGACTCCGTAGGAACAAGTAATCTAACACTCTACGTAGTAGCCACCCGCCGTACACTGAGAGTCTCTGAATACTCTGAATACTCTAATATACTAGTACCTCTAAGTTATTCCCTTTACTGGGTAAGTTTAGCTGCTTACTATAAGTATTAGAACCTCTATGATAACTCTAACTTTTCTGGAAGATGCCCGTGCCTTTGTAGAGGCTATAGGATATCTGGTGATTGCCGTTACTCTAGGAGTTATTATTATAAAGTATACGTAGATACCGCGGAATTTTTTTTCTTCCGGCTTTTGGCGCCTGCGGCGGATGGCCTTCGGCCATTTATCCGAAGATACTCTTAATCCAGTCTAGGAGTTTCTCTAAGAAGCTTCTTTTTCTTTTCCCACTACTATCAGGTACCGGTATCGATGCGGGCGGAGTAGGACTCGGGTATCCTGAGGCGCTCGGCGTCGGAAGCGGAGTATTACTTGGAATAGGCGTAGTATCGCGTGTAGCGCTCGGAGTTGTGGTAATGCTCGAAGAAATGCTAGGAGTGCTGATAGGAGTGCTCGAAGGACGAGTAGCGTGCGGCGGGAGAGGAGTTTGACTTGGGAGGACACTTAATGATGGAGTAGTTGTTGGTTCTGGAGTAAACCTGTACCATTTTGGTCTACATGCTTTACCTATCTTTATAGCTGCATTGTATATTACTCCCATATTAATATTTATGCTTGATTAGCGGATTTATCGTATTAAGTATATATACGTCCGAGTACTATCGCGGTACTCACCGCAGCACCATTGAGTGACTGCCTACCTTAGGGACGAAGTAGCCCGCTATTGAGAGTAGTGCCTCATTAGCGGGTTACTTATAACAGTAAAAAGCCAGCAGTGTTAGTGCTGGCTTTGCTTTAGTCTCCGAAGAACAATTGTCGCTCTAATTTTCTATAACGTTTATCTGAATGCCATACTTCATCTGTTTCTGGTGTATATACACCTTCTTTAGTTTGTATCGCTTGCCCTCGCTGAAGTTGGAGCGTAGATGGTTGAAAGATGTTTAATGTCCCGCTTTTCGGAGATGAGTTCTGATTGCAAGAAGTCAGCCCTATCAGTGGAAGCGCTATCACCATTACTACGAAGTGTTTCAATTTCATTTATTAGGTCTCTCTGTTTACGTTTAGATTTCTCAATAAGATCTACATAGAAACTTTGATTCTTTAACTTAAAGTATAAGTTAAGAGTTTCTAGTAGAGTCTTAATGAGTGCGAGCATTATTACTCAGGTTTGTCTTTTGCACGAAGTACGTTCAGTGCAATGAAGTCGATTACACCATAAACCTTAGCCCACTTAGAGTCGGCCTTTGGAGTAGGAGTAGCAGCAGCAAATGCTGAAGCAGCTGAGATTGCAGCAGCAACCCATACCCACCAGTCTTGGCTTTCGAGGAAGTTAAGTATAATATCTGTCATAACAATAATATTTAGTCTCTATACAGTTGATATCAAGCCATTACTTTGTAAATATATGTATGTCAGACCTTAAGACATTGACCAAAGAAATACAAACAATTGTAGGAGTAACAGCTGATGGTATATATGGAAATAATACTGCTCGAGCTATTTTAGAAAACTTAGACGAGGACGCACCAGCTAAGCCGGATGCTGGCTTTCCAGAAGTTTTTAAAGCTACTCCGAACGTATCTTATTCGACTATTGAACCTGAAGGAGTGATCCTCCATCACTCTTATGGCTCTTATGAAGGTGGAGTAGAATGGATACTTAATGATGACTCTAATGTATCCTATCATGTACTAATTGATACTGATGGTGCACGTACAGTCTTTGCTAAAGATACTCAAAGAGCTTGGCATGCAGGTACATCTGAGTTTAATGGAAGAGAAGGATGTAATGGCTTTATGCTTGGTTTAGCCTTCTCTGGTGATACTGAAGAGCGTGAGCTTACTCAAGATGAGATTGATAGTGCTGTAGAGTTTCTTCTACCACGATTCGAGCGTTGGGGATGGCCTAAAGACCTTTCTACTGTAGCTACTCATAGACAGGTTGCTCCTTCAAGAAAGGTGGATGTTGACCCAAGAGCAGAAAAAGCTGTATTAGATGCACTAAGATCAGCTTTATAAGCTTAAATACTTATTGACTTTATGATTAAGAAAGAAACAGAAAACAAAGTTCGCGTATGTTGTGGCCGCAAAGGTTGCCCTACTGTAGAGAAGCTTGAAGATGGTCGCTTTGAAGTAACTGATGATGATGGAAACAAAATCATTGTTAAGCAAGAAGAGCTATCGTTAATGGGTGACGCAGTTAATACAATTAACGAAGACCGTCAACTCCTTAACGGCTAATGAACCGACTTGACCATCTTCTCGTTCTGACGATAGCAACATATGGATTGTGTTATATCCTTATGCATGGCTCTATCTTCAATAGGCCTCGTAACTTCTTTATGAGAAAGTGGCGTTGGTTTCAAAGATTAATTACTTGTCCTCTTTGTACCGGCTTCTGGTGTGGTGGGTTTATGTATCAATGGCATATACTACCAGTTGTTAAAGTAAATAAGATATCTGAATACTTCTGCGATACCTTTATATTCCCATTCGCATGCTATAGTGCTGTTGTTTGTTATGTTGGTCATCTCCTTACAGAGATACTATTAAACAAAGCATACCCTTGCCTTGACGAGGCTAGATGTCCTCATGAGGAAGAAGGTATAGATAATACCGACTATAACATTTAAGACTCGAAATCTTCAATAAACTTTTTTAAAGTAATAAGCTGAACAAGGGCGTAATCCATACCGTCATTTTCAGCTTGTTTTATCATCTCATCTATCTTATCTAAGATTGGATCTGGCTGCTCTTCGTCTATTACAGCTACGATGGTTGGTATCTCTCCTTCTTTATATTGATTATTGACTCCACCTGGGTTAGTGAAGGCGCCCTTCCTGTAACCTATCTCACTATCAACGGCATCTTTCTGCCCGCCAGCTTTCTTGGCTATGAAGTAATTCTCATAAATGAGTCCAAGCTCATTAAATGATTCCTCAAATCGATTTTCCATACTAATATTTAATTGATTATGCTTAGTTAGCTACTATAATTAGGTATGGATAAGAGAAAAGTCGATTACGAGACTATAGATTTTTTGAGTAGGGCATTAGCATTTAGGTTTAAACTTAACGGAAGAACCTTTACTCATGTCATTGGAGTGTCAAGAGGAGGTCTTTTACCAGCTGAGATCATTAGTTATGTATTAGAAGCCAAGTTCCTTGCATATGGAGCCAGTTCCTATGATGATAAGGAACAAAAAGAAGGGTTAGAAGTAACACAAGCCATTGACTTTGAGTCATTACCAGAGGACTCACGCCTACTTATTGTGGATGACAAGTGTGATACAGGTAAGACCATTGAGCATATGAAGAAGGTTATTGGGAACAAGTTCCCTTATGTTCGTTATGCTACTATCTTTGCAGAGAAAAGAGCTCTTAAGAAGGTAGATCACTACGGAGTTATATTAGAAGATCATACCTGGGTTGACTTTCCATGGGAGTAGACTATATATAGTGATGAGTTCCCGAAAGATAACATGTAAAGTCTCTGGTAAGAGCTATACATTCAGTAAAGACTACTTCGAAAAGAAGGTAGCCGAGTATGGTGATGAGGATTCTTTAAGGAACTACTTCATCACCCGTAAGGTAAAGACGTATCTCAACAAAGGTTACTCCATAAATGACATTAGGAACATAATGTCTATTGATGATGAAAGTTCCTTAGCTGAGTCGGACAGCGAAGAGATACGTGCAATGATTGAGTTCCATTCGGTTAGGAACAAAGGTAAAAATAAGAGGGTATCTAATATGAACTTTGCCACACTTAAGTCCGACACTGACGTGGCTGCGTTCATAAATACTATCGCCAAGTATGAAAAGTAATACAATTAACACTGCTATTTTAAATAATAGATTGGGTCTCCTAGAGACAGGTACGTTCGGAACAAACAGTGTTGTTAATTCTATTCTTTCCTAAGATAGACTGACAGTTACTAATTTAGCTAAAGTAGAACTCGTTTAGATGTCTATCTTCGTAGAACAACTCTCTCGCAAGCCAAACCTTTACCCATGGACTGAACAGTTCATTGAGTCCATGCACAATGGATTTTGGACTGATAAGGAATTTTCTTTCCAATCAGATGTCCAACAGTATAAGACTGAGCTTACAGAACAAGAGCAAGAAATTATTGCTCGTACACTCTCCGCTATCGGTCAGATAGAAGTAGCAGTTAAGACTTTCTGGGCTAAGCTCGGAGAGAATCTTCCACATCCTGCTCTTCAAGATCTCGGCTATGTGATGGCTAACACAGAAGTGATTCATAACAATGCTTATGAGCGTCTCTTATCTGTACTTGACATGGAGGATATATTTGAAGAGAATCTTAAGCTCGACTTCATTGAGGGTCGTGTTAAGTATCTTCGTAAGTATACTCATAAGTTTTATTCTGACTCAAAGAAGCAGTACTTGTATGCATTAACTCTCTTCACATTGTTTGTTGAGAATGTATCTCTCTTCTCTCAGTTCTATATCATTAACCACTTTGCTCGCTTCAAGAACGTTCTTAAGGATACTGACCAACAGGTTAAGTATACTCGTAATGAAGAGAACATTCACGCTCTTGTTGGTATGAAGATCATCAACACCATTCGTGAAGAGTCTCCAGAGTTGTTTGATATCGAACTTGAAGAGCGTATTGCTCATGAAGCTGTATGTGCTTACAAAGCTGAAAGTCAAATCGTTGATTGGATGCTTAATGGTATCGATGAGCCAGCTCTCAATCCTGCTATTGTAAAAGAGTTCATCAAGAATCGTATTAACTCATCACTCGAACAAATTGGATTTGATCCCGTATTTGACATTGATAAAGGCTTACTAGAGCCTACAATGTGGTTCGAAGAGGAGCTCCTCGGTAACAACATGACTGACTTTTTCCATTCACGTCCTGTTGAGTACTCAAAGAAGAGCCAGTCCTTCGACGAAGACGATCTATTTTAATATTATGAGTGACATTTATTGGTTAAATAAAGATTCAAGACAGTTCTTACAACGCGGTTATCTCCTCGAAGGAGAGACCGCTGAAGGACGTATTTTGGATATAGCAAAGAAGGCAGAAGAGTATCTCAAGTTGGATGGCTTTGCAACAAAGTTTGTAGAGTATATGCATAAGGGCTTCTACTCTCTCTCCTCTCCTATCTGGTCTAACTTCGGAAGGTATAGAGGCCTTCCTATCTCTTGCTTTGGTTCTTATATTCCAGATGATATGGAAAAGATCCTTACAAAGGTATCTGAGGTTGGTACTATGTCTAAGGTAGGTGGTGGTACATCAGCTTACTTCGGTGATGTTCGTCATCGTGGTGCTCCTATCTCTACTGGAGGTGCTTCTACTGGAGTTCACTCTTGCTTAACTGTATTCGATTCTCTTACTAACTATGTCTCACAAAGTAATGTACGTCGAGGTTCTTTTGCTGCTTACCTTCCTATCGATCATAAAGACGTAGATGAGTTTATTCGCATTAGAGGTGAAGGGGACCCTATTCAAGACTTATCTATTGGTGTTACTGTGAGTGATGAGTTCATGGAAGGACTACTTGCTGGTGATAAGGATAAGCGTGCTATATGGGGTAAGGTAATTAAGAAACGTTATGAGTCTGGATACCCATACATCTTCTTCTCTGATACCGCTAATAGGAATGCTCCACAAGTCTATAAAGATAAGAAGAAGCGTATCAATGCATCTAACCTTTGTACAGAGATCTTTTTGTCTACTGATGAAGAAGAGTCCTTTGTATGTGATCTATCCTCTCTTAACCTCGCTAAGTGGGATGAGATTGTAGAGACAGATGCTATTGAAACTTTAACCTTCTTCCTTGATGCTGTTATGTCAGAGTTTATTGACAAGACTGAAGGCATTAAGCATATGGAAGCTCCTCTTAAGTTTGCAAAAGAGCAGAGAGCATTAGGTATCGGTGTATTAGGTTGGCATTCTTATCTTCAGCAGAAGATGATTGGCTTTGAATCACTTCAAGCTAAGATGGAGAACTCTTCTATATGGAAGACTATTCAAGAACGTACTATTAAAGCATCTCGTGAGATGGCTAAGTTGTATGGTGAGCCAGCTCTTATGGAAGGTTATGGTTTACGTAACTCTACTCTATGTGCTATTGCTCCTACTACATCCTCTAGCTTTATCTTAGGTCAAGTAAGTCCATCAATTGAACCTCTTAACAGTAATTACTTTGTTAAGGATCTTGCTAAGGGTAAGTTCACTTATAAGAACCCAGAGCTTGAGAAGCTACTAGAGACTTATGGTAGGAATGATTATGATACCTGGAGATCAATACTTGTTAAAGGAGGTAGTGTACAACACCTGAGCTTCTTGTCTGAGCAGGCCAAAGAGGTATTTAAGACATTTGGTGAGATATCACAGAAGGAGATTCTAATCCAAGCCTCTCAACGTCAGAAGTATATTGATCAAGGACAATCTCTTAATATGATGATACCTCCTAAGACTCCACCTAAAGAAGTGAATGAGCTACTTATCTTTGCTTGGCAGAATGGAATCAAGTCGTTATACTATCAACGTAGTGCTAACCCTGCTCAAGAGCTTGCTAGATCTATTTTAACTTGCTCTTCTTGCGAAGGCTAAAGCTAATCAATCCACATCACAAAAACCCTCCTTTTCGTCTGAATTGGAGGGTTTCGTATATAAATATTAGGTACATGAGAGGAATGGTAAGATGGGTTAAGGATAAAACCGCTTATGCTGTAGCAGGAGCTGTTGGAGCGCTTACCGTTTTCGTACTCGACCACTACGAGCATATTGTTGCTGATGTACAAGAATATATTACCGGTCCAGTTATAGGGGTAGTATTAGGTGGTATACGAGATTGGATAAAGGGTAATAAGATTGTAGAGAAACCAGCTGATAAGGTTGAAGATTATATAGAGCCAGAAAGGCGTGAGAAGGCAGCTGATGATAAGATTACTGAAAATGAACAGCTACAAAAGCAAGCAGAGATTCAAGCAAAGATTGAAAGACTACTAGGTGCAGTAGATGGTGCTGATCGTGTAATCATTCATAAGTTTCATAACGGTGGTAAGTTTTATACTGAGCAAAGTACTCAAAAGATGGCTGTTGTCTATCAAGCATCAAGGTATAAGTATTACAAGATCGATAATGAGCTTAACGGAGGAAACTTCAACCTCGAAAAAATGGGAGGAATATTAAAGAAGGTAGTTGATAAAAGGTATCTCCATCTTACAATGAAAGGAGATAAAGAGAAGTATAAACATACCATTTACTTTCAGATACTGGAAGAAGATGGTGTGGAGGCAAATCATTTACGCATAATACGTTCCGGAAGGGAAACATATCGTAATATTGGTTTGCTCTCTATTCACTTTATTAAACGTAAGAAAAAGGGACTAAGCGAAAGAGAAATAAGGTTGATTGACGAATCCGTCAGAGACATACAATTACTCCTAGTTCAGGACCTTAAAGGATATCCCAAACATCAAATATGAACTGGAAATATAATAATAACGAAGAAGAAGCGGAAGCAGGAGCAGCAGGAGCAGATCTCGCAGCAATGCTTATGGCAGCAAGTGCACCTACTGCCTCTTATGGCGGCGGTGGTAACACTATTAGAGCAGTAGAAAATACCATTTACTTCTATGGTGATATTACTGAACCTAATGCACTTGACCTTAACTCAACCCTACATGCAGTAGATAAGAAGCTATCGTTATCGAAGCAGTTTCTAGATGTTACTCCTGTAATCAATCTACACATTAACTCGTATGGTGGTTCACTATTTGCTGGACTAGCTACTGTTGATACTATTCGAGGACTTAGTGCTGAGGTTCATTCAATCATTGATGGTGCTGCTGCTTCAGCTGCTACTATCATCTCTTGTTCTTGTGCTAAACGTTCCATTGGTAAGTATTCAAAGATGCTTATTCACCAACTCTCTTCCGGAATGTATGGTAAGTATAATGAGTTAGAAGATGATATGGAGAACAATAAGCACTTGATGGAGACCATTAAGGCAATCTACAAAGAGCATACTAAAGTGCCTATGAAGAAGCTTAACGAGATTCTAAAGAAAGATCTTTGGTTCGATTCTAAGACTTGTAAAGATCTTGGACTTGTAGACGAGATTATTTAGGAGCGTCTGAGGTCTTAGTTGAGCTACCTGACTCAACACCTCTAACCTTGTGTGTATGGCGGAGTAGAGATACTCCGCCTCTCCCCCCTGCCGTGATATCACCATTGGCTACAATCTCACCTTCAACAATAAGGTCACCAATTACATGTAGGTTACCGGTAAAGATTGCTTGTGGTGTTATAAAGGTATGAGTGTTATCAGCTATATCGTTAATGTTAGGAGCATTACGAGCTGTTATAGTACCTGCTTCCATATATAAGTCCGAGTCACTTATAATAGTGATTCTACCAGTATTAGATTTGTTACTACCACCTACAGCAACTTCTGAGCCACCAAGCATTAACCTTCCAGTAGAGTTAATATTTGCTTCACCAGCAGTCTTAATGGAAAGCCCTCCTGATCCTGCCACCATTCTAAGCTTCGAAGAAGCTGAGACATGAACATCACCGAAAGGCACAGATCCTGAAGTGTCTTTAGACTCATAAGTCGATACTGCTGTATGAACTGGTTCCGCTTTTCCTTCTCTGATTTCATATCCTTTTGTTACCTTTCTTGCTTTATCTACCATTACACCTGAATCAAATGTAACAGCTTTGGTACCAGCATTTATAAACATGTGCTTAGCAGTCATCATCTTGATGTTACCACCCGTACCCATCTTAGCTTCGGTCTCGGCTATATCAGCAGCCTTGGATTCCATTAACCCTGGTATGTCTGCTTGAGCTTGAGTTGGTTCATATGCACCACCTTCTACTGCACCACTATCTGCATCTGGTGTACCACCATTAGGATATTCTGTTTCGGTATTGTTACCTACAGCACCGTAGTTATATTCTGGAGCAGCTTTAGCAGCAGCAATGTCTGTATTCTTCTCAATCCACTCCTCAGCAATTGGCTCTTTAAAGAAGTTATCTGAGCCGGCAATGAATGTTAAATCTTCCTCAACTTTTATTTCTCTACCACCCTTAGTAGTCTCAAAGTTATTACCTGCTACGGTTTCAAACTTTTCACCATGAACTAATGTCTGCTTGTTATTAGGAGCAAACTCTGAGTTAACTTTACCATTTAAGTTAATGTTACCTCCACCTTGATGTGTTATCTGAATCTTTTCGTTACCTGTATTGCCATCCGATACAATACTACCAGCAGCAGTATTCCAAACTTCCTGACCTCTTTTTGTGATTAGGTCTGCTCCAGTCTCTACTCTCTTACTACTCATCTTCTGATTGTTCTGTTAAGTTACTATATGCCCATGGGTAGTTAGGATAAATCTCTTCTCCAAGACCCATACCGTGAATCGAATCAACATCAGCAGCACTTGGTAGTACACCAATAATAATAGGCATTCCTCTTGATCCATTCATAAAAGATACAACAACGTTAGCTCCTACACCTGGTAGAGCCATCATACCCTTATAACCATTTGATCTATTGTCAGGAGCATATGCACCAGCTGTTGGATTAACTCCTGCAGTACCTGATCCCATACCTCCAATAAAATTATCCGATACATTGAAGTAAGCTTCTGCAGGTGGTTGACCATCAAGCTCTTCAATGTCGCCTGTATCACTTACTGATATAAGATCTTTGTTAGCATTGTATGTTGTACCTGTACCTGAACCAGTTACTGGTTGCAACACATAAGCATATAACTCTTTGTCAACAACATCGAGTACTTGCTTGGATAATGTACTTGGATTGTTCTTACCAAGTGGTTGTTGAAAGTTCTCGTTCTCTGCTGATGCTTGACCAACGATAAGAACCTTAACTCTGTTATAAGGTCTTGTATCTTCTTTATTGAGCAAATCACTATCGCGAATTACTTTACCAAAGTATAATGAATCGTATCCTGCCATCTTAAAATATATCTGCTTTTTGAACTACCTTAGTAGCTCTATCAACTTCAGTAGCTGATTTTTGTACCGTTCTATCAATTGCACCACCTGGTGCTGAAACTTGCTCTGCAACATCATTTGCGAAGTCTGATACTGGCTTTAAGCCTTTTGCAATGTTAACTGCTTCTCTATCTGATACAGATGCTACAGCTTGTGCTGTAATACAGTTAAGCATTGTTGCTGCTGCAAAGTCACAATTCTCTTTCTCAGATGTAAACTCACCAATGTCTTTAGCTCTATCTCTTACACCATCTTTAAGCTCTTTAAGTGATCTTGCTGAACCAACTACATTGTCAATAGCTTTCTGTACCGAATCAACAACACCTGCTATCGATCCTGTAATAGTATTAACTGCACCATTAATTGTATTTGTTACTATATTAAGTACTGTATTTACTGAGTTACTTAAAATGCTAGTTAAATTAGATATAGTTGCACCAATTAAACCCTTGCCTAAATTGGGTAAGCCGGCTATAATAGATGGTAGACAGAGAGCAGCTTTGGCACCAGCAGTCAATTGATCTGCTTTCTGGTTAGCTGCACTCACGAATCTACCTACTGACGACATTAACGGCATACGTATATATTTATGCTTGATTTCTTAAATAGCCCATACTATAATTAGGTATGCTAGTAAGCCATGAATCACCCATTAGTATCCTCGAAGAATCTAAAACCTATAACGACTACGACTATGCTCTTGTCCATCTATTTGAGACTCAACCCGAATATTATAACTTCTTTAAATGTTCGCTTGCTGCCGGTCGTGAGGTCTTACTTGATAACTCAATCTTCGAGCTCGGAGAGTCTTTTGATCCTAAAAAGTATATCAAATACATTACCGAACTTAATCCCTCTTTCTATATTGTTCCTGATGTTCTCGAAGATGCTCAAGGTACAATGGCATCATGGACTAAGTTCTTCATGAACTATGGTAAAGATCTCGTAGGTAGAACTGCTATTGGAGTAGTACAAGGTAATACTTATCAAGAGATTGTTGATTGTTATAAGTTCATGTCAGATAACGCTGACTATATTGCTATCTCTTTTGACTATAAATGGTATGAAACGGTTACTACAACTAATAGGAGCGGTCGCGAAGGAATGCTTGATCGTTGGTCTGCTGGTCGTCAGCATCTTATCTCTCGTCTTGTTGATGATGGAGTATGGAACGCCAGAAAGCCGCATCATCTACTTGGTGCTGCTCTTGCACGTGAGTTTGCAACATACGCGCCCCTTGCTTCGGAACTTAATATTAGGTCTCTTGATACTTCTAATCCTGTGGTAGCTGGTCTACTTGGTCATCGTTATATGGCTAATCAAGGACTCAACCATAAGCCTTCGATGATGCTTGCTGATATGATTGATGTTGCTGTAGATGAAGATCAGATGGATGATGTACTCTTTAATACTTCTGAGTTCAAGAAGATTATTGGCAAATAACAGAATAATACATAAATAATATACATGCTTAAGAAACTCTTTTATAGCGTAATGCTGGCTACTGCAACCTTGTTGCATGGTCAGATAAATCATAGTAATAAGATTGACTTGCTTATTGCTCAAGATCTTAAGTCCAAGAAGTTGGAGATGCCTAAGAAATCATCTGATGATGTTTTTGTTAGAAGGGCGTTCCTTGATATTGTAGGAAGGATTCCAACCTACGAAGAGAGTTACGAGTTTAGGAAGTATAACGATCGTGATGCTCTTATTGACTACCTTGTCAATACTCAAGGGTACAATGAGTCAATGTTTAACTTCTATGCTGACATTCTTAGATTACAGAAGCAGCTTGGAGGTAGAACATCTGCAGAGACATATATTACTTGGGTAAGGGAGCAAATTAAAAAGAACGTACCTTACAATAAGCTTGTAAAGGATATCTTAACTGCACAAGGTACCATCTTTACTAATCCAGCTGTTGGTTACTTCTTAAGAGATGAAGGTATGTTGCTTGATAATGTATCTAATACTTTCCAAGGCTTTGCTGGTATGGATGTGTCTTGTGCACAATGCCATGACCATCCTTTCGATGATTGGTCTCAGATGGAGTATTATGAAATGAGTGCATTCTTCACTACCGTTGATACTCGTGCTACTGATAAAGCCGAATCAAAGCATTACAATAAGCTTAGAGAAGAAGCAAGAGCTTCTGATACAGCAAAGACCACAAAGCGTGCTGCTAACGATATTAGAAACTTCTATCAACAAGGTTACCGTAATAAGGTAGATAGTAATCTCAAGAAGAAGCTTACCCTACCTCATGACTATAAGTATAAAGATGCTGACCCAGGTGAGGTTGTTACTGCTGTAACTCCAGTTGGTAGTAGAGTTAAAGAGAATCGTAAGAGAACAAACCTAGAAGTTACATTTGCTGATTGGTTAACTGAAGATGAGCATCCAACATTTGCTGCTAACATTGTCAATAGACTTTGGCATAAGGCATTTGGATTTGGATTGATTAGTGAGCTTAACTCTATTGCAGAGTATGATGAGCTAAAGAAGAGTCGTAATGATAGATTGCTGCTATACCTAGTTGAGGTTATGAAAGAGGTTGACTATGATATTAAGAAGTTCAATACAATCCTCTATAAGACAAAGTTCTACGGTTGTGAGACAGACCCAGTAGATAACTTCCAAGGACCTCTTATGAGAAGAATGACAGCTGCTCAACTTTGGGATAGCCTTATGACTCTCTATACAGGTGACGTTGATGCTTGGCAACCTGAGAATCGTATTGAAGAGCTACAAGGTATGTTTCCTAAGATGTCTTCTCTTACTCTTGATCAAGCTATAAAGAGCTATAAAGAGTATAACGAGTATAAGAAAGGATACTATAAGGGTGCACCTAAGGTTGGTAAATATATGGCTATTCGATCATCGATGATCTTTGATGGTAATGCTCGTAACTTCTTATTAGAGTTTGGAGCATCTGATAGAGATCTTATTGAGAATGGTAATCAAGAAGCAAACATTATGCAGATCTTAACTCTTATGAACTCAAGTATGACTCAACAGCTTATGTCAGTTAAAGGTCGTATTGGTCAAAAGCTACTTGACTATCAAAGAGAAGAAGCAGTAGACTATTGCTTTAGAACCTTTATTGGTAGATCACCATCAGCAGAAGAACAAGAAGCATTCAAGGGAGTTGGCTTTACTGATATTGTATGGGTACTTGTTAACTCTCACGAATTCAAACTTATATTTTAAAATGAAACGAAGAACATTTATTGAAGCACTGGCAGCTACAACATATGGAGTAAAAGCATATGCTAATGCTCCAGTAGCTGATAACGTTAAAGCAAAGAACATTATCTACATCTGCCTTGATGGTGGTATGAGTCATATCGATACATTCGATCCTAAAGATGATAAAGAGGTAATGGGAGATACAGAGAAAATTCTTACAAGAGGAGACTTCCAGATTGGTCACCGTCTTCCTAAACTTGCAGAGGTTATGGATAAGGCTGTTGTTATTAACTCTACAACATCCAAGACAGGTGCTCACCAACAAGCACAATACCTTAGTAGAACATCTTATAGACAAATCGGAACCATTACTCACCCTGCATTAGGTTCTTGGGTATCACATATCTCTGATAGAGATAAAGCTATTCCAGATTTTGTTCTTGTTAATGGTATTAGTACACATCCAGGTTCTGGGTTCTTACCTAAGAGTCAATCTCCTCTCCCTATTGTTGATCCTAAGTCTGGTCTTAAGAACTCTAAGGTAGATGATAAGCTTCAAGAGAGAATGGCATTACTCAAAGTAATCAATAGTAAGATCAAAGCTCCTATTGCTGATACTTATAATGAGTTCTACGATAACACGGTTCGCTTTCTTAAGTCTAAAGATCTTGAGTTGTTTGATATTGCTAAAGAGCCATCTAAGAAGCGTGCACGTTATGGAGAGTCTCGTTTAGGTCAAGGTCTTCTTCTTGCTAAGAGACTTGTTAAAGGTGATATCAAGTTCGTTGAAGTATCATCTGGTGGTTGGGATACTCATACAGATAACTTTACTAAGCTTGATGATCGAGTCAAAGAGCTTGATGATAGTGTAAGTGCTCTTGTTGAGGATCTTGTGAGTGAAGGTTTGCTTGACTCTACTCTTATTGTTATTGCTACTGAGTTTGGACGTACTCCAAAGATCAATGCTAATACAGGACGTGATCATTACCCTAAAGCATACTCAACAGTCCTTATTGGTGCTGGTGTTAAAGGTGGTATGTCTTATGGAGAGACTGATGATACAGCTTCAAAGGTTATTAAAGACCCTGTAACAATATCTGATATCAATGCTACTGTAGCTCACTTGGCTGGGTTAGATGCAGAGAAAGAATACTTGTCACCAACTGGTAGACCATTCGAAGTAGCTGATAAAGGTAAAGTGATCACTGACATCTTAAGTTGATTATCCTATCTCATACCTTATAATTAGGTATGAAGCGGAAAGTCCTACTTTATATATTCTTGGGAGCGAGCGTCTTTTTATTGTCGTTCGCTTCCATTGGGTTATGGCATTGGTATTGGGAGTCTCACTATTGGAATAGTAAGAGAGAGGCTGCTAAAGAAGAGGTAGTAGAACCAGAAGGTTACGGTGCTGGTGATCTAATTGAGCCACCTAAACCTTTTAAACCTTCTAAACCTATACTTAAACCTAAACAACATCCCCGCGGGTTACCTTTTCCTGCTCATTGGGGTCCAGAGCCAACAGTCCATGCTCCAGGTGGAACATACTTACCTGCTCCATTTTCTGGTTGGGGATCACCAACACTGATCAAATGGATTAAGGATAATCAAAAGCAAGATGCTATAAATGTCGAGAAGGGTTATCCTATTCACTGGGGGCCTGAGCCTAATATCCAAACAAGAGACTATCGTAAGCTTCCAGAACCTTTTGGTCATGGATCATCTACTCTCTTTAAATGGATTAAGACGAATCAAGAGCAAGATGCTAAAAACAAATGAAGCTATACGAGATACCAACCCATAAAGATAGCCCAAAGGTTGTCAATGCTGTAGTAGAGATTCCTAAGTACAGTAGTCAGAAGTATGAATACATTCCAGAATGGGATCAGTTCATCTTGGATAGAAGCTTAATGAGTGCTATGGTGTATCCAGCTAACTATGGATTCATCTCAAGTACATTAGCTGATGATGGTGATGCACTTGACATCTTAGTGCTTGCTGGTGAGCCAATTGACAAAGGTACTATTGTAGCTACTCGAGTGCTTGGTGCATTGCATATGGTTGATGGTGGTGAGACTGACTACAAGCTTATTGGAGTACCAGTTACATCATATAAGAAGCAACATATACAGACATTCGAAGATGTTGACCCTCTATTGCTCGATATCATTGAGAACTTCTTTAAGCATTACAAAGAGCTTGAAGCTAAAGAAGTTGTTCTGCATGGTTGGATTAACCAAGAAGAGACATTTAAGATTGTTGAACAGTCAGTAACTGATAATAAAACTGAATCTACTGCTTGTGCACATCCTCACTGGACAGCAGGAGGCTGGAACAAATATGGAACTCCGATATAATAAGAGTATGAAGAAAAGATGGATAGCGATGTTTTCTCAAACTGGTAGCGAGATTGCTGCCTTGGCAAAGCATCTTGGAAAATGGCCTGATGTTATTGTAACTAATAACGCAGATCAGGATAAGTGGTGTAAAGAGCTTCAACTTCTTGAGCTACGTCAGAAAGGTAAGAGTTATGGACCTAAGACTCGTATTCAGGTTGTAAGCTCTATTCAAGCTAAGACTGCTAACTTCCTACATTGTATTGAAGGTAGTAAGAATGCTCTTGTTACTCTTCACGGATGGCTTCGAATCATTCCTAAAGAGATCTGTGAGCAATATGAGATTGTAAATGGTCATCCTGGATTGATTAATACATTTCCTGAGCTTAAAGGTAAGGATCCTCAAGTTAAAGCCTATGAATTGAACCATACTACTATTGGTTCTGTAGTTCATAGGGTAACAGCTGAGGTAGATGGTGGTGAGATTCTCGAATGGTCTGCAACCTTTCTAGAAGAGGATGCAATGCTCGAGAATACGTTTGCGAGGCTAAAGCATACATCCTTTAGTGCATGGTGTAAATTTTTTAAAAAACAATGAGTGAACATTATAGATTAGTATATATGCTTGCTAAGAAGCTTGATGGTGGTGCATTTAGACCACTAACAGAGCATGGTGAGTTTGTTAATAGAGCAGCAGCTAAGGAGTATGTTAAAGGTAAACATTTTGAAGAAGGGGATGTTTATCTTGTGCGTAAAGAGGTTTCTATCTTTTATGATAGGAAGTTAGTTGATAAGGAAGATAGTTAAGCTACAATATAGTATGATCGTTTCGTTTACGGGTGCTCAGTCTACTGGTAAGACTACTTTACTTAATCATTTAGTAGATAAGAATCCTTATGTTACTTTTGTTGAAGAAGTAACTAGGCGTGTTAAGAGGTTGTATGATGTACCTATTAACGAAGATGGTGGTGATGTGACTCAGTTCTTGATTATGGCTGATCATTTGCAGAACTTGTTTAGTAAAGATAAGGAAGATATTACTGTCTTTGATAGGTGTGCTGTCGATGGTGTAGTATATACTCGATGGTTGCAATTGCAGGGTATGGTTAGTGATGATGTGTATAGAGCTTGTTGTAAGGTATATGATCTTGTTATAGATCAATATGATGTGATCTTCTATACTGATCCTGCTGATGTTGAGTTAGAGGATGATGGTGAGAGATCTATCGATGTAAATTTTAGAAATGATATCATTAAGTTGTTTAATGATAAGCTCAAAGGGTTGGATAATGTTGTTGTGTTGTCTGGTACTGTTGAGGAAAGATTGAATACTGTTAAGAAAACAGTTGAAGATCTAGGTAAAGATATTATAATATAAATGAATTATGGCGTTACAAGAATTAGATAACAGTAATATTGCAGTACACTTAGGAGCTATTTCTAAGTATAAGTCGACTTATGATCCAAGCTTGCTTGTTCGTGAGCCTCGTCAGAGTAACCGAACTCACTTAGGTCTTCAAGATGATGATCTTCCTTTCGAGGGTGGTGATACTTGGAATGCTTATGAGGTATCTGGATTGACTGATCATGGTCTTCCAGTTGCTGGAGTAGGTAAGATCTACTATCCATGTGATGGTAAGTATATTGTTGAGTCAAAGTCCATTAAGTTGTACTTCAACTCTTTTAATATGACTAAGCTAGGTGATACTTCAGCTGATGTACGTAAAGAGATTGCTCGACGTGCTTCTGTTGACCTTAGTAAGTTGCTTGAAGTTAATGTTGAGGTTAAGGTATTCTCTAATAGGGAAGTACTTAATGCTGAAGTTACTCCTCGTCAAGACTATGGTCATCTCGACTATGAGTTCCAGACTCTAGAGGAAGTATATCCTGTAGAGGGTATTGAGTTCTCAGTATATCAAGAGACTCCAGAGCTACTTAAGGTTATCGATAACCCTGTTAGTGGTACTACTAAGTATCATAGTGCATTACTTAAGAGTAACTGCCGAGTAACTTCACAACCTGATTGGGGTGATGTATACATTGAGTATAAAGGTAAGAAGGGTGTTGATCCTATCTCCTTGCTTCAATATATTGTATCATTCCGAGATGAGTGTCACTTCCATGAAGAGATTTGTGAAGCTATTACTAAGCGTCTTATCGATGTACTTGAACCTGAAGAGCTTGTAGTACGTTGCTTGTATGCTCGCCGCGGTGGTATAGATATTAATCCTGAGCGTCGACTTAAGCATACTAATAAGCATTACTCTCTTAGTGATGTATCTGTACCTTATATTAAGACTCCTAAGCAATAACTCTATGAAAACGAAACTAACTAAACTAATTGTATTGTCAGCAGTAGCTCTATTTGCTACCTCATGTGCTAAGCTACCTAATATTTCTCTACCTGATTGTGGTGAGTGGAAGGTGCCTAAGGTAACTGATTGGAATGATGATATCAATGATGTCAATGAGCGTGACATTGCTCCTGCTAAGTAATATCCGTAACCCAAAATAAACGAAAGAGTCCATACAATAGTATGGACTTTTTTGTGCTCCTTGATTAAATAACTCTATATGATAACACTGTTTAGCGAAGAGGTTGAAATAACCTCAACTAATTCAGATCGTAATACCATATTTGTTGAATCCTATGAAGAGGTTTTCTTCGGTGTTTACGAGTTTGAAATAAACGGAACTGTAGTTATTGCAGAGAAGGTTGGTACTTACCAACTCGACCCTGTAGTATCTATACCTGTAGTTGAGGCCGATGGTAGTAAGACGTACGTAGAGTTCGTTCTTAATAGAGGACCTTTCGAGGTTCAAATAGGTGGTGCAGAAACAGTGTTGACTGAATCTACTAGCGTTACTGAAGCACAGCAAGCTCATCAATTTGATCAAGAGAATGCTATTAAAGAGATTAAGACAGATATTGATGCTACATTAGCTGAGCTTCGTCTTGAGACTAATCAAGCTGTAAATGAAGTTGATCGACTTAGAGATGAGATCTTCATTGAGTTTACCTCTAATAGTGATAACTACAGAGCAAGAGAGTCAGATAAGCTTAGAGCATTTGTTACAGAGAAGTTAGCTGATGTTGCTGCTGATAATAAGGTTGTTGCTGAAGAACTTGAGTCTAAGTTAGCTACTACATTAGACTCTGAGTTTAAAGGATTTGTTAATAAAGTTCGTGATGCACAACAAGAACTTAAGAAGCGTGCATTAGAGAATAGAAAGATTGTAGCTTCAGTTAATGCACTTGAAAGAGGTCAGATTGAGCTTAACAACGAGCTTGCTACTAACAAAGAAGAGATTTTAGAAGCTACTGAGACTTCACAACGTAACGTTAATAAAGCTCTTAGTCGTTTAGGTACAGTTAAGAAAGAGCTTACCGATACAAAGAACGAGTTTGATATCCTCAAAGAAGCTTGGGCTAATGAGGTTAACATGGAAGAGGTTAAGGCTATTCGTGAGTCTGCCGAAGAGCATGTTAAAGCTTACTTCAGTAATAAGATTGAGCAAGTCAAAGAGGAAGAGATAGATAAGCTTAAGAAAGAAGAGATCTTCGAAGCTCTTAACGAAAGTAAAGAGTCTATACTAGAGGATATTAAAGCTTCTGGAATGCTTAAGCGTGAGGTTCGTAAGCTTACTAAAGAAGTTGCTGCTAAGGTTAATGTAGATACAGTAACAGAGAACGAAGTCAGAAAAATTGCTGGTGAGATTATTGCTCTTACCGTTCATGATGATAAAGAGTCTCGCATTACACAGAAGGATGTTCATGCAATTGTTAACGAATCAGTAAAAGCAGTTGTTACCAATCAGCCTATTGTTGAGCAGACAGCAGTTCTTGATGCTACTACTAAGAAGCAGATTACAGAGAATCTTAAGATAGAGCTTGATGGTCGTTTCAAAAATGAGATGTCTTCAATCAAGCGTATGATTGAACTCGCTGGAGGTGGCGGTGGTATTGGTGATGCACCTAATGATGGACAAACTTATTCCCGAGAAAATGGTAAATGGGTCATCGCCAGCGGAGGTGGTGGTGGAGCAGTTAATAAGATTATTGCTGGTGACAATGTAACAGTATCTCCTGTAGGTGGTACTGGTAACGTCACAGTCAATGCTGTTAATACAGGTTCCGATGTTAGTACATTATCATCCAGCTGGGAAGGTACATATACAACCGTTCAAGCCAATAGTGCCTCATGGGCAGCAGATGGTGGTTCAGATGTTAGTACACTTTCAGCTAATTGGCAGAATACTTACACAACGGTAGATGCTAACTCAGCTAATTGGGATACAGCTTATACAGCAATTGCTGCTAAAGAAGGTACTTGGGATACAGCAGCTTCTACAGTAACAGCTAAAGAAGGTACATGGGATGGTGCTTATACTACAGTTCAAGCCAATTCCGCTAACTGGAATGAAGTTGGATCTGATGTTAGTACAATCTCAGGTAACTGGGAAGGTACATACGATACGGTTTCCGACTTAAGTGCTAATTGGTCAGGAGCTTATTCAACAGTTCAAAGTAATAGTGCATCTTGGACCGGTGGCGGTGGAGGTGGTGTTACAGAGATCATTGCTGGTACTAACATTACTATTGACCAAGGCACAGGCCAAGTTACTATTAATGCTACTGCAGATGGTATTGGTTCTGATGTTAGTACAATTTCTGCTAACTGGCAAAACACATGGACAACAGTAGATGCTAATAGTGCTAATTGGGAGACTGCTTACACTACAGTAAATGCTAAAGAAGCAACTTGGGATGATACAACCTCAACGGTTGCAACCTTCTCTGCTTCTTGGGCTGATATGACAAATGCTGAGATCCAAGCTGCTGTTGCATCAAGTGATCTTGACATGGATGGTAATAGAGTGTTGTTCAGCAACGTCTATACTAACCTTGTAGATCTTCCAAGTGCTACTGACAACCATGGTATGTTCGCACACGTTCATGCTACTGGTAAAGCTTACTTTGCACATAGTGGTAGCTGGGTTGAGCTTGCTAACTTCTCCGATATCGGTAGTGGTGGTTCGGATGTTAGTGCTTTAACTGCTAATTGGGAAAGTACTTATAATACTACAAAAGATCTAAGTGCATCTTGGAGTAGTGCTTACGATCAAGTAAGTGCACTATCCGCTCAATGGGGTGGAGGTACTTATGACTCTAACCTCGCAAGTAATATTGCAATGACAGAAGATGTTGGTGGTCTTGATACTGGTACTACAGTAGCTTCACTTACTGGATCTACATTCAGTCAATTGTTTGACTCATTACTATTCCCAACTGTTAACCCAGTTGTTGGATCTAATAACAGTACCGGTCTTTCAGACAATGTTACTAACCTTCAGACAATTGGAGCTACTATTAACATTACACTTAATACTACAGCCGGTCTTGGTACACTTCGTTTGAATGGAGTTACTCAAGGTGATTACGCTGGTAGTGTTACAAGCGCTGCAATTAGTGGTCCTAATAGTACATCTTATAACCCATCAGTTGGTCCAGGAGGAACAGACATTGATAACCAAGTTGTAACAGGACATGTTGTCTCAGAAGGTACTAACCAATGGTCAATGGTAACTACATTTGGTGAAGGTCCAATGCCTCTTGATTCAGCTGGTAATGATTACCCAAGTATTAGATTTGCCGCTGGTGGTACAAGAAGTGCTTCTACATCCTTTGAAGGTGTTTATCCTATTAAGTTAGGTGCTTCTACAGGAAGTGCTAACTTTGATGATAGAGCTCTTACATCACATAACTCAAATAATATTGAAGCTTCTCAAGACTATACAGAGACAGCCTCACTTAGACATCGTATTGCTATACCAAACGATATGATTGATGCACAGACAGTTGGCTTCCAGCAATGGAACACGGTATCAAGCTCTTACAGTGATATTGCTGCAAGTAGCTTTACATCTTCTTCTACTACATTTACAGTTGAAGGTAATACAGTCAACTATACATTATATACCAAGACAGGGCCGCCAGGAGGTGGCGATTCGTCAGGTCAACCAATCTACAGAATAACATTTAGCTAAACTAAGATCATGTCAAGAACAATTGGAACATTTGAATTTCCTGCTAACTTCGAAGTTAAGAAGCAGGCCCCGCTTGATGCGAGACTTACAACGCCTTTGTTGTCAGAGCTTACTGATAGCTCGCTTCCATTTCCTTATAAGGGAATGGTGGTCGCTGTAACAGATGATACTTCATCATCTAATAACGGTCTATACCAACTAGTCGGTACTGATGATACAGACATCAATAACTGGGAGTTAGTTGGTAGTGGTGGTGGTAGCTCTCTATCAGGAATTGATGGAGCTGGTACTACTGGTAACCATACACTATTCACAGGTATATCTACTGTTGGTGATAGTGTTATGACCGAAACAGGCGGTATTGTATCCGTCAATGCACCACTTAATAGTGTCTTTAGTCTAACATTGAGCTCCACACTTGGTGAAGTAGCTCTTAGTGCTGGACATAGTGCTACTGATGAAGATGTATTATTTATTAATACAGGCTTTGATGCTAGAGGAGACTCTACTGTATATGGTAACTTATCCGTTATTGGTGACTTTACTTATATTGACTCTACTGTTAGCGTTACATCTGCTCTATCTGTTATCAATACTGGTATTGGACCCGCAATGTATGTTGAACAAGCTGGTACAGATGAGACCATTGCACAGTTCAAAGATACAGAAGGTGGTCTTATTACCTTTACGGACGGTGCTAATATTAACATGGATGGAGCTATTCAATCCAACTCAGTTAATACAGCTACTGTAAGTGCTACTGGTCGTGTTGATGGTTCAAACATCTCTACTATTGAGAATAAGGTAGAAGGTCTTTACAGCTATCTTATCAATAACTTTGATACTAATCAGATTACAACTGCTACATCTCTTACAGACTTTGTTGATAACTTTCCAAAGACTGGTTTAGATCCAGGTGATGTTATTACTCTATCAGCTACTAATACAGCATACATTCTAGGTGATAATGATGGCTCTGCTAACTCAGATTGGTTGGAAGTAAATCTTAAGCCTAACTTCTTATTCTATAGAGGTAATATGTCTGACTATGCTACACTTGATTGTGTTGCTCTATCAGCTGCCAAGAGTTCAAAGTATATTATTCAAGTTGAAGATACATCAGATGGTGCTATATTCTATGGTGAGATTAACGTTGTATCAGATGGTACGATTGCAGTTGCTACAGAATATGCTCTTAACCATACTACAGTATTCCCATTCGTTGAGTTTGGTGCTGAAGTGATTAGTGGTAGAGTTTGTCTATCAGCTGTTGCTCTTGAGAGTAAGACCATGACCAACTTTGTATTTAAAGGTAACCGAAGCAACTTATTCGGTTAAGTTGGGTATTAAGGCCTACGAAGCCATACCATTAGACTAAATAATGGTATGGCACTTAATACTGACTTCAGAGTAAAGGATAGTCTTTACGTTGGAAATAGTGCGTGTTTTGTCTCTCAGACAGATACGCCTAAAATTCTTTCTGCTGGCGAAGACCTTCTCAACGTCTTCATTCAACAAGGAGAAATTGCAACGTCTTGCGACTTGACAAGCGGTACTGGAATTGCAACGTTCTGTTTTAACGGAGCGGCTGACAAGACCGTATCAATCGATTCAACATGTAATAGTAATTGGAACAGTGCTTATGACTGGTGCCAAGCTAATTCATCAACCGTTCTATCAGCTGCAACTTATGTTGCTGATAATGGTTCAGCACTTATTGATACCGTAGCAGAAGGTAATGCGCAAGGTAAAATTGCTGTTACTAATATTGCTAATAGCGTAACACAAGTTGATGTAGCTGGTCTACAGTCTAACGACTCTCCACAATTTGCTGGAGCATGCTACACTGGAGCTATTACAACATCGAGTACTGTAGACGGTCGTGATATATCTGTTGATGGTACTACTCTTGATGCTCTAGTTGCACTTTCGGGTGACGGTGGTTTATCTTTCTCTTCACCTTCGCAAGGTACACTTCGTGTTACTGAAGCTGATGGCGATGTAACTAATATTGATCTTGGTGTACAAACAGCTGATAGTGTTCAGTTCGTAGGTGCTTGCTTCACAGGTAGTATTGGTGTTGATGGTACGGTTGATACCCGTGACATAGCTGCAGATGGTACTACACTTGATACTTTAAGAGGTCTTTCAGCTACTAACGTTACTACAGGATCAGCTCCATCACAGGGTACAATCCGCCTTACAACAGGTGATGGTACTAACATTGATATTGACTCAGGTCTTGAGACTGGGGATAGCCCACAGTTTGTAGGTGCTTGCTTCACAAGTAATATTAGCGTTGATGGTACAGTCGATGGTCGTGACATTGCTGCAGATGCTGCTAAGCTTGCTACAATCCAAGGCTTATCTGCTGCTAATTTAACTGCAGTTGTTTGCACCGCACAAGGTACACTTCAATCTCAAAACGCAGCAGGTACTTGTACTGCAATTGATACAGGTCTTCAAGCTGCTGATAGTCCATCATTTGCTGGACTTAATCTTACAAGTGTTACAGCTGGTACAGACAACTCAGTACTTGTTCTTAACGGTACTTCAGTTGCTACTGATGAGATTGACCCACGCGTATGGAATAACTCACTTGTTGGTGGATCTGGTACATGTGATAGCATACCAATCTTTACTGGAGGATGCACATTAGGTGATTCCTGCATTACACAAGATGCTAATGGTATTTACATTACTGGTGGCTTAAGTGCTGGTGGTTTAGGTCTTAGTGGTGATGGTTCACACCTTACTAATATTACTGCTGATCAAACAGTTTTCCCAACTACACCAAAAACAGATCTTGTTGCTGGTGATAAGTTCTTCATTAATGATGGAATTGATAAGCACGTTACTTACTGCGCTTTACTTACAGATCTTGCTGGAACAAATGCTGGTATTGAAGTTGACTCTTCTGACAGTATTGCTCTTAAGAATTACTCAAACATTACCACCTGTAACGTTCCAAAGTGGGATGCTACAAACGGTATGTTCTCCGACTCACTTATTACTGAGACATCTCTTGGTAACATTACTATTGCCGGTGGAACTACTATTACTGGTAACTTATCGGTTCAAGGTGATCTTACATGTATCGATACTACAGTATCCGTTACATCTGCATTGTCAGTAGTTAATGCTGGTACAGGTCCAGCTATATACGCTGAACAAGCAGGATCCGCTCAGCCAATTGCAATCTTTAAAGATACTGAGAACCTTCAGACAGTTATTGGTGATACCGGTAATGTTGGTATTGGTTTTGCTTCAGGATCATTTGCACCAGCTGAGAAACTTACCGTTAATGGTAATCTCTCTGCTAATGGTAATGCTCAAATCGATGGTACGTTTAAAGCATGTGATACAGCAACCTTTACAGCAGGAGTTAACTTCTGCGGTGTAACAGCTGGTACAGACAACTCAGTTATAGTTCTTCAAAGTAATGGTTCACTTGCTACCGATGAGATTGACTCTAAGGTATGGGAAGACAAACTTGTTGATTCAAGTAGTGCTTCTACTTGTTCTAATCAGTTGCCTAAGTTCTCTAATTCAACAGGAACGATTGGTAATTCGAACATTGCTGATACAGGATCGGTTGTTACTATTGATAGTGATACAACAATCGACTCTGGTCATAAGTTAACTACTAAAGCATCTGCCACAGTTTACTCTGAAGAGGCCAGCTTTACAGATACAGTTGACTCGTCACCAGTTACAGTTACAACCTTCGCTAAGTCAGGTCTTAAGTCAGTTAAGTACCACATTACTTTGGTTAAGGGAGTTAACATTACAACATTCGAAGTCAATGCCGTTCACAACGGTACAGATGAGTGCGGTACGGTATACGGTATTGTAGATGCTCAAACAGCTTCACAGCTCGATGACATTACAGTATCAAGTACAGGTACAACATTAGATCTTAATATTACAGCTGCTTCCGATGGCACAACGGCCATCATCCAAGGAACAGCCTTATATAGTTAATAAACATAAATAGTCAAAAAAAGTGCGAGAGCCTGGTGGAAACACCAGGCTTTCCTATTAAATAAGTGTATATAACTTTTAACGGGGACAGTGAACCTTAATTATTATGTCAAATCTAAGCGAAAATTTTAAAGTAAGAAATGGGCTGACCGTCACATCGACGATTTCAGCAGGTAGTTGCATCGAAGGTGATTCCTTTAAGAAGCATGACGGTACATCAAACCAATTCCTCAAAGCAGATGGTAGTGTTGATTCTTGTGGATATACAACATGTACTGGTACTACAACGCATAATAATACTCAAACGTTTACTAACAAGTCTGGTAGTAACTCACAATGGACTAACGATGCAGGATATACAACATGTGCAGGTGATGTAACCGGTATTGATGCTGGTACAGCTATAACAGTTACTGATGGTAATACAGCTACACCTCAAGTAGCAGTTACTTCATCTTGTAATACAGCATGGAATAACAAAACAACTTGTACTGGTACAGTAACCGGTATTACAGCTGGTGCTTTACTATCAGGAAGCGCATCAGCAACTTGTCCTTCTATTGGTATTGATTCAGGTGCATTAGACTATCTTAACCAAAGTGCTTGTGCTGGTATTGATTGCACAGGTACAACAACAGCCTCTAATACACAAACGTTTACTAACAAGTGTGGTTCTAACAACCAATGGGTTAACGATGCAGGGTATACTACATGTACTGGTGATGTAGAAGGTATTGATGCTGGTACAGCTATTACGATTTCCGATGGTGCTACTTCTACTCCAAGTGTTGGTGTTACTTCTTCTTGTAATACAGCTTGGAATAACAAAACAACTTGTACTGGTACTGTTACTTGTGTATCTACTGGCCCATACTTAACAGGTGGTGCTCAGACATCAGGAGAGATTGGTATTGATAGTGCATGTGCTGCTAAGTGGGATACAGCTGCTGCAGGAGATATTAGCGCAGTTGTAGCAGGAACAAATTTAACAGGTGGTGGTACGAGCGGTAGTGTTACATTAAACATGGCTACAGGTGGTATTGGTGCTGGAGAATATGGTGATGATGCTACCGGTTGTAAGATTGATACTATTACAGTTGATGCTTATGGTAGAGTTACAGCAGTTGCTTGTGGTACTACTGGAGACATTCAAGGTGTTACAGCTGGTACATTACTCTCTGGTGGTGCTACAAGTGGTACTGCTACATTGGGTATTGACTCAGGAGCTTTAGACTACCTTAACCAAAGTGCTTGTCCAGGTCTTTGCTGTCAAGGTACTACAACGCCTTCTAATACACAAACCTTTACTAACAAGTCCGGTAACATTAGTCAGTGGAGTAATGATAGTGGATATCTTACAGAAGCATGTAGTGGTACAGTAACAAGTGTTACAAGAGGAAATGGTATAGATGGTACCGGTAGTATTACAACTACAGGAACTATAGCAGTTGGTGCTGGTACAGGTATAACAGTTGGTACTAACGATGTATCTCTCGCAGCTGCTTGTAGAAATGCTCTTGCAAGTGCTTATACTACTACATCTAACCTTTCAGGTTGTGCTGGTCTTGATTGCACCGGAACAACAACACATAACAATACACAGACTTTTACTAATAAAGGTGGTTCTAACAATCAATGGACTAATGATGCTGGTTATACTACTTGCACTGGTACATTGGTTCCAGCTGACATTAGTGGATTGACATGTTGCTTAGGTACAACTACACCATCCAATACTCAAACATTTACTAACAAATCAGGTAGTAACTCACAATGGACTAACGATGAAGGTTATACATGTAACGTAGGTGATATAACCGGTGTTACAGCTGGTGCTGGTCTTAGTGGTGGTGGTACAAGTGGTACTCCTACAATTGCTGTTGATGGTGTATTAGTAGCAACACTTAACCAAAGTGCTTGTGCTGGTATTAATTGCACAGGAACAACTACCGCAAGTAACTCTCAGACATTTACTAACAAGAGCGGTAGTAATAGCCAATGGACAAACGATGCAGGTTATACTTGTAATACTGGTACTACTACAGCTTCTAATACACAAACCTTTACTAACAAGTCCGGTAACATTAGTCAGTGGACAAACAATAGTAACTATACAACTTGTACAGGTACATTGGTTCCAGCTGACATATCAGGCCTTACTTGTTGCTTAGGTACAACTACACCTTCTAATACACAAACCTTTACTAACAAAAGTGGTAGTAACAATCAATGGACAAATGATGCTGGTTATACAACTTGTACCGGAGACATTACAGCAGTTACTGCTGGTGATGGTATAACTGGTGGTGCTACAAGTGGTAGTGCTGGTATAGCAGTTGACTCTTCCGTTGTAAGAACATGTGGAGATCAGACAGTTAATGGGTGCAAGGTATTTTCAGGTAACACAACCATTCAAGGTAACTTATCTGTTATAGGTGACTTTACTTACTTAGATACTTTTGTTAATGTTACATCAGCATTAAGCATTGTTAACAATGGAACAGGACCTGCTCTTGAAGTTAATCAGACGGGTGCAAATGAT
>Ga0222717_10000311_pt1 | contig 42589 bp, 53 predicted proteins | sample C33_18DmetaG_FD_165053 | JGI IMG/M metagenome (GOLD analysis project Ga0222717, IMG submission 165053) | Estuarine water microbial communities from San Francisco Bay, California, United States - C33_18D | ecosystem: Environmental > Aquatic > Marine > Unclassified | place: USA: California... | reverse complement strand
TGGCAAAGGCGTGAACAAATAGAGAAAGATACTGCTATGATTTGTGAATTGCTATCTGCTGGTATGGATCTTGAGAGAGTTGCAAATGTACTCGAACTAGATCATGAAGAAATTATAATGGACGATAATTCAATTCCGTTGCATCAGTTGTAAAATTATGAAAAATCAAAAAGGCTTTACTCTTATTGAGTTAATGATCGTAGTTGCGATTGTTGGTGTGCTTGCCTCAATTGCCTTACCTGTTTATGGAAAATATGTATTACGGTCTCAGATATCTGAAGGATACATAATTACTGGCCCTGCACGATCTAATGTGTCTCTTATTTGTCAAATAGAACAACGATTGCCTGCAGACAATATTGATGCAGATGTTCCGCCACCATTTGAGATTTCAGGCAAATATACTGACAATGTTAGAGTTAAAGATGGACTAGTAATCGTAGAGTTTGGTAATAACGCAAGATCAGAGTTACATGGACAAACTATTACATTTACTCCGTCTAATTGCAGTAGATGGCAATGTACAGCAACAGAACAAATTAGACCCTTTTTGCCAAAATGTTCACCTGGAGGATCAACAACAGCGTCAGCAACAGCGTCTAATATTAATGATCCTAGTAAAGGTGAAAGTTTTTGTAAGCAAGGATCTACGTCGAAACTAGCACAAGAAGGATCGATTCGTTCCAATTATTTGAGCAAACCAAAGAAAGGACAGTCGCCAAAAGACGTATTGATAAGCCAAATGAATGATATGGGAAGTAATACTATTCAAAATGGCACCAACAGCACAGGATCAGGATGGAACCAAATGTATCTTAAACGTGCTGGAGATGGTGGGAAATGTAGAGTTATCAGTACAAATAAGAACTACGGCTATATGGCAGGTGGCAATGATAAGTGGGTAGGAGACTTTATGACTTCAACTTTAACAGAGATTGGCGTTAATAAAGACGACTTTAACATTACTATTACATCTGAGCCTGGGCAAAAACTAAAAGACCAAACAGTCAATATAAACTATAAAGACAGTGATGGGTTATGGAAGGACTTTTCGGTAGTTGTGGGTGACACCGGAATGGGCAGTTACTTGGATTGGGATACAGGTACGCTAAAAGAAGGTGCTTACGAAACAATGAAGCATCTATAAATAAATACAAGGAAGAAGTATGTACGCACAAATGATAGACCTTAAAGGTAATATTGAATTTTTAACAATCCATAAGGTCGAAACGCTTAATAAAGCAACAAGGCTTTGGGAAGAATATTTCCCCAACTCTGGACTAGATATTAATATCGTAGCAGAAGATGTTTGCTATGATTATTATGTGAATGACAACAAAGTTGCATCATTAATGAAAGTAGGAACTATACCTGATGGGTTCGAACAAATACACTCGATCTATTGATAAAAGCTACTACTTTAGCCAGAGAGACTGGGACAGAACTGTTGGCTATGGTGTAGTACCGAAAGAAAGGAATATTGAAATGAGATTGAGAGAAATTGATACTGAAAAAAACATGACATTGTCAGAGTTTTGGGACTTATTAGATAAACATGATTGGACTTATATGATGTCTGATGATCCGCGCCAACATAGAGAAGGCAAACAAGAGCGTGAAGAACTTAGACGCTATGCTAAACTTGGTCCGCAACATGAAGAACTATTTTTATCGTTCGCAAAATGGGGACAAAGATTTATTCCAGGACAAGATCCTAACGCAGAAAAACCAAAGAGACCAGAATAATGGAATTACTAAACGAACTAACAGCAAACTTTGAAATATTAATAGTATTGCTAGTTGTAGCAGGGGCAGGCATTGCGATTGCACAACAAAAAAAGAAAAAGAAAAAGCAAGCGGCGCGTAAGGCACCAAAGCCTGCAAACGCAGTTACAAAACCTGGACCAGCGCCAGGTCAAGAAACAGCCACCAGCACAACATTTGTTCCACCGCCACTAGATTTAAACAATGTTAACTGGTTACATACAAATGTTAAAGACTGGGAAGAAACAAGCAAATTGGCTGTTAATTTTCCAAGACCAGGTGTTATTAGAATGAACTTTGCTGATACACATAAATGGCCAGCAAAAACTATCAGGCATAATTCTGGTACAAAGGATATACAAGTAAATGCTAACCCATGGGTTTTTGTTTATAAGAACGGACAGTGGCATGGAGCCACTTGGGAATGGCTTGTTGTTGGTAATTACGAGAAGAATGCTAAAAGTCTTGCTGGAGATCATATTAAACAATCTCCATTGAGAAACTGGAGACCTAAGAAAGGTGAGACAGTTTATATAATGGTATCTGCGTTAGCAAGAAATGGTGGAGACGTAAACGTTAAAGCACGAACTAACATTGTAAAAGTGATGTGGCCAGATTACTTTCCAAAATAGTAGAAGACTGTGAAAAAAATTTTAAAACTGTTTACAGAACATCCGGAAGATGTCGGTGAAACGTATTTAGAGCATATGCTCAACGCATTGCGTTTTGCATTGGTTTTATTATGCCTAACACTTGCTGGTATTGTTCACTCAATATTTCCTTTCTTTTTTGAAAAGACAGTGTCTGAAGGAATAAAGGATTTAAATCGTATTTTGGAGGATAGGTTCGATAATTAATTAAATATTATAAGATGTATAATACAATAGGAGTTGGATATGGCTCATAATATTGATGATATATTAGAACTAGTTAGTACGCTACAAAGCATTTTGCAAAAAGCCAAAGACACACAAGATATAGTTGAAAAAAATATATTGATAGACGATGCAAAATATATTGCTTACCTGGTAAGCAATGAGATAAACTTAAAAGAAAATGAATTAGATATAGAACGAGAATTAAGATGAATAAAATTTATAAACAATAAATTTATATTATTAATACATAGATAACACATTATAATTATAAGTGGACTGCTAGTGGTCTTAAGGGCCGGGGACACATTAAACTAATACTAAAATACCCGCGTTAAGCGGGTATTTTTTTAACTGAAGTAATCTTCTCTACCGCCTTCGCGATTTATATCTAAGGTAATACAATGTAAGCCGCCATCCCAAAAGTATCTATGTCTAAACGGTGTAACAATATATTCTACTTTGTGTTTTTTAAAGGCTGCTTTTAATTCTTTTGGTGGTTCGTTTGTACATAATATTAAGTTTTCGTTAATGCTTAACATATTAACATCAAACACACTTTCCTCAATATATCCTACCCATTCGTCTAACCACTTTTCTACAAAGTCAATAAGCATTGCGTTAGTTTCTTCACCTTGTATCCACCACTTGCCTTGGTTAGAGTATTTTATTTTTTCAAAGCCTTTAACAACGTCGCTTTCCCAGCCTTGCTTATGTAAGTATATTCCTTCCCACCCCGGTACCGTATTTTTAAATTCTTCAAAATCCTTTGTATGTACGTATAATCCAGGAGTTATAGGACAAAAAACACCATCCGAATGACCGCCTATGTTTGTATACACGATATCATACTCTTTAAACCTTTCTTGTATCCATTGCTGTTGATAACTAGGAAAGTTGTCTACTATTAATCTGTTACCTAATCTAACTAGACATGGGGCATCTATCATATTTGTTCTAATCTTTAAATGTTCCGGATTCATACCAGGAATCATTTTTCCTTGATTTTTTCTATACATTGTTTGTCTCAGATGATCACGTGATGCCAGTTCTTGTACGATACTATTAAACTCTTTCTTGGTAAGTTTTTTTAAGGATTTTAAATCTTTTTCGTTACGATACGGATCAAATAGGTTGCCTTGATTTACTGGCATATTAAACATAGGATTCATTTCTTCTTTATATACAAACCGATATAAAGTATTCGCTACAGTAATATAACCGTCTCTAATTGCTAAAGAAGGTATAGGAGGTTTGCGATTTCCTATTACACACTCTTGAAGTAATCCTTTTGGAGGAGTTCCGGGTCTATACACTGTAATATCATGTTCTTTAAGTACAGTACATAAATTATCTAAATCTTTATTAGTTTCTTCAAGTATTCTTTTTAGAGGACTTTTTATGCGATCTTCTTTAATAAAGTCAAACGAATGTTCGTGATATGTTCTTCCAACTATTATTTCTTTGAGTGGCTGAAAGTCTGTATGACAGTTTATTTTCATTCGCATCCCGCTCGTTGAATTAAGTAGGAAATTCCACTAACCTACTTAATTTTATTATATGCTATTATATTTAAAATATGTATTACATATTAAATAGTAGCATATAACTATGCGGTGCGTTATTTTGTTGGCGGGGGTGGCGCGTCAGCCATTGTGAATACTTTTATACCGTAACTTATTGTAATAGTTCTTCTAGTAACCACATGTATAAAGGAGTAGAAAACTTAAATGAATATTCATAATGTTCCATATTAAAATTTATAAAATCACCGTGTGATTGCCAAACACATTTTCCATTAATTACTGAGATTTCATTTAAAATCTCTATAGAATGATTTTTTGCGTAATTTATAAATCCATTTGTAGAGTATTCAGATTCAGGGCACAACTCTGATCTAATAGATCCCTTTTGCCATAACAGTGATTCGACTGAGATTTCATTAATTTGTATATCTTTAATAAAAGCGCCATAGTCCTGGTCACTTGATATTTCCGGCCCAGGCGGCTTTATTATAGTTATGGTGTGTTCTTTTTGCTCGTTGTCGTCAAAATCAACATTGTATTCTTTAATTGATATTTTTTTATCTGTTTGCCAAAGTGCTGTTTCGTTATTAGGATTATCTAACTCAACGTTTTCGTCTAGTATAGTATCATTGAGTTTTATAGTTGCCCTGGGCAAAGGTAAGTCGCCGTCTAAGTTGTCGGTAAGTTCGAAATATATCTTAAGTGGCATTTTTTCTATGGCCATAGAAACTCCTTAATTGAAAATAATTAATATGCTACTATATTTATTTGGGGAGATTATTTAAAGTTATTTTACGACAGTCGTAATTAGATGACAAAATTTCTTTGTTAAGATAAGTTGTTTTGCCCAACGGAATACCGCACATAGTTGAATTATATTCTTTATTATATAATGATAGCCAATCGCTGAATCCATCAGATTTACATATGTCAACGTAAGTAATATTGTTAGTTGATATTGTAAACGCGCCAGTGTATGTATTTAAATAGTCAATATCCCATGCATTGGCATCATCATGATTTATAAATCCAGTAGGATAATCTTTTCCTAATAGATCTACTGCCATCCAAACGTTCCATTCTTTACTATCGTCTGAAGCGGATACTAATTGTGAAGTAGAAATTTTTTTAAAGGTAGATTTTTGTAAATACATATCTTTATTATGTATTTCATAACCAAAATTTAATCTTTTAATCACAGGACAACATTTAACATTAGGAGTAATCGTAGCATCGTCTATTTTGTGTACTGCTTGGTTAATTTTTTGAATTTCTGCAAACCAAGCATCAGTGTATGTTAGATCACTTATCATACCGTTATCATATAAATCACGAGTATGTGGATATTGAACGCCAGTGGTAAAGTATCGATGAAATTCGTTAAGGTATTTTTGGGCTGTTAAATCTTTTTTAATAAAGATGTCAATACTTGGAAATGTTTCTTCAGTATAAGGAAATATGTGAGTTTTTGTAAGTTTATTACAATTATTGCCGGCGTCTTTTATTACTTGTATGTTTTCTATAATTGTTTCCGCTATACTATGACTGCTAAGATTAGGCGGCCAATCTGAGGTATATACCATTGACGGATAATTATTGTTTACGTATTTCCAATGCTCGAACCACTCATCTATAAACGGATGATTTCTCATTTCGATGACTGCTAACGTTTTCTCGCAATGTTGTATTTCTATCTGATTAATCAATTTTTAATTTCCTATGGGCAGGAAAACTAGTTAATTGATGATTGCGTTTAAAATTGATGCTTAAATAGTCTTTGCTATTGTATATATTTGATTTCGCATCTATGATTATAGTGTGCTATTATTATCTGTGCCGACTCGCTGGTTAAATAAATAATTAAAGGAGTAATTTTATGACTCTAAAAAAACAGGCAACTGCCATAGCATTAGCCGCATTATTAATCACCCCTGCATTGGGGTCAAATACCAAGCAGTGGTCCTGGGCCCAAGATCCTGCAGAACCAATTATATACAATACAACAAGTCTTGGAATAGAGAATATTGTTCCAAGAGTTATAAATTCTGTTGTGGCTATTACAACTATGAATTATGTAGAAGAAGTAGACGGCCCTGTGCCTGAAATAGTTCCAGTTCCTGAAGATCAAGAAGAAAATAATAATCCATTAAATGATTTTTTAGAAGAGTCAAACTTTATTCCAGTGGAACAAGAACTCCAGCAAGCAGGACATGGCACTGGATTTTTTGTTGGAAAAAATCTTATTGTTACTAACCATCATGTAATCGATGGCGGGGTTCAAGATGAATACTTAATTAGATTAAAAAATAAAAGTTGGCATGCATACAAGGCCCGGCTTATTTCAGCAGACAAAGATACTGACATTGCAATATTAGAAATTATAAACCCTGACTCTGATATTATGAATATAGTGCCATTAACTTTTGCTCCGTCTTTACCACGTCTTGGAGAGCCTGTATTTGCTATTGGGCATCCTCATGGTTTAATGTGGTCTGTAACACAAGGTGTAACAAGTTATCTAAACAGAAAAATTAATAATATTTGGCAGTCTCTAATACAAACAGATACAGCAGTAAATCCTGGAAATAGCGGTGGTCCATTATTTAATTTACGCGGTAAAGTTGTTGGTGTTAACGTAATGATAATTGGCCCTGGTGCAAGAGAAGGCGAAACTCCTAACGAGACTGGTCTTAACTTTGCTGTTACTAGTGAAGTAACTTCTCATGTTATTAGTGAATTACTACAGTATGACAGAGTACGTAGACCTAGACTAGGTGTTGGCTTACAACAAAATAGTGATTTAAATCTACCACGTGGTATCATTATTAATGAAATCGAACCTGGCTCACCTGCAGAACTCGCAGACTTGCGTGTAGATGATATTATATCAAGAGTAAACAAGATTGCTATTAAAAGCTCCAGCGACTTCTTTGACTGGTACGCGCTACAAATGCCTGGAAATAAAGTTACGTTAGGCATTGTTAGAGGCAATGAGTATCTAAATATTTTAGTAACATTAGACGAACGAATATCAGAAAAGTAATGTCCAAAGAGATAGTACCGTTAACAATCTACTATCATCTAGTAGATGAATTAGATGGCAAGGCTCCGTTGCCTAGATGCACTACAATATTTGACGGCAACACATTATCAGAAAACACTGAGTTGGATAATCCCAGTAACGTAACCTTTGATTGGCAAGAAGGAAGAAAAGTTTCAGTTAAAGAGTATATGATAGAAATAAATGATGATATTAATGAGCATCATACTTTAGAAATATTGCTGGAATCAAAACGTAATGAAGAAATCGAACAACACTTGAATACTGAGCATGCTGATCATGGCTTTTATATTAAGGATATACAACTCGGCCGTGTCTCTTTGGAATATATATTACCCTATATTAGTGAATTAACCGCAAATATATGCCCTGAATCAGAGTTTAAAAGTGATGGATTTATCGCATATCTTAGAAAAGTTAATATGTTACATGAAATCTCAATTGTTAACGGGCATTGCCACTGGAAGAGTTCTATGGAACAAAAAATGATTAACGTTGACGGTTCCGTGTTTACTCTTAACTTTAAAACCCCTATTTACTTGTGGTTAATGGACAACATCAATACAGAGTAGATTTAAAATAATGTATAAATACTAGAAACAGGATTTAGTATATGTCACATACCCCTTCACAATACGTTGTAAATAGAGGTGTTCTTCCTAACGACGGCACCGGTGATACCCTAAGAGATTCATTTGGAAAGTTAAATGAAGCAGTTGAAGCACTTTACGAAACAGACCTTAGCCAACTCGGAAACGTTGACACAACCGGTGTGGCTAATGGAAACACACTTGTATATAACTCTAGCACAGGCAACTGGGAAGCATCTTCCACTGTTGCGGCGAGCGCACTAAATGATTTAACTGATGTTACTATTGCAGGCGCGACTCCTGCAGGACAATTGTTACGATGGAACGGTGCGGCGTGGGTCAATACTAGTGTTACAACTGATGACATTGGCGAAGGTGGAAACTTATACTACACCGATGCTAGAGCAAACACAGCATTTGACACAAGACTTGCATTTAAGACAACAACCAACTTAGCCGAAGGTACTAACTTATATTATACAGATACAAGAGCAGATGCTCGAATCTCTAATGCATTAGCTGGTGATATTACCATTGGCGGTGACCTAATAGTACAAGGCGCAACTGTTACAGTCGAATCAAACACAGTTACAATTGGCGATAACATTATAGTGCTAAATGCAGACGAAGCAGGAACACCAAGTTTAGACAGTGGTATTGAAGTTGAGCGTGGAACTAGTACAAATGTTCAATTGCTATGGAATGAAACAACAGACAAATGGCAGTTTACAAACGATGGTGCTACATATGTTGATATGGGAACTGCGTCGATATTTACAGGCGATACTGATGGCGTTTCAGAAGGAGTAAGTAATCTTTATTATACTACAACAAGACATAATACAGACTTTGATACAAGATTGGCAACTAAATCAACCGCTGATGTAACAGAAGATCCAGCGGCAACAGTATCAAGTGGTACAATGTATTACACTGATGCTAGAGTAAACACAAGAATTGCCGCAACTAATATTGGCGATCTAAACAATGTTGATACAACTGGTGTTGCAAACAATTCTGCTTTAAGATACAGTACTGGTGCTGGCAATTGGATAGTTTCAGCATCATTAGACCCTATTATTGCTGTTGGGCAAGAAACTATTACTGGTGCAAATGGTGTTGATACAATCTTTACTATGAGTACTGTAGCACCAACAACTATAACTGCAATTGTTACGGTCAACGGTATTGTGCAAGAACCAACCACAGCATATAGTATATCAGGTTCGAGCATCACATTTACTTCTCCTCCTCCCAATGGTGCTAGAATTGGAGTTAGAGCATTAGGAAGTGGTGAGCAAGGATTTTTAATTAGATCAGCTGATTTCAATGCTTCATCAACAGGGCGATACGGCGTAGACACTAGCGGTAACACTGTTATAGCAACACTACCTGGATCACCAGCAACTGGCGAAGCAATATATTTTATGGACGCAGGTGGTGCGTTCTCTTCAAACACGTTTACCGTGGATCGTAACGGAAACACTATTAACGGCTCCGCAAGTAACTTAGCTAAAACAACAGACGGCGAATCATTTGGCGTTATGTATACTGGCTCCACTTGGCGAACTTACTAAAATAGACTAAATACTAGTAATATATTTTAGTTTCGGAGACGACAAAAACAATGGCTAAACAAGCAATTAACATCGGGTCAACAGCGAATGATGGTACAGGTGATCCACTACGTACAGCATTTGACAAAGTAAATGATAACTTTGATGAGTTATATATGACTCATTCAGCACCAGTAGCTGCAACAGGCGCCGCAGGAGATTTTGCAGGCAAAATTGCATACGACGCAAGTTATTTTTATATTTGCACAGCGGCGTATGACGGTTCAACAGCAATTTGGCGCCGAGTAGCAATAGCAACTTGGTAAAATAATTAATGGCCGCACCATATTGGGTAACTGATGCAGGCAGCCTAGGCACAATTCAAGAACAAGAGTTTTATAATCTACAATTAGTAGGCAGAGATCCTGAAGAAGCAAGTAACAACACTGGCTTAACATTTTCATTGTTAGCCGGAAAACTTCCTGGTGGCATTGCTATGGCAGCTACAGGATTAATTGACGGAATTCCTACACAACGCAGTAAGGTAAAAGGTATTCCATACGAAGTTAGTGAAAATATTACTAGTGAATTTGTTATTAGAATAACAGATGCAGAAAGTTTAATAGCGGACAGAACTTTTACTTTAACAGTTGCAGGTCCAGACTCGCCAGTCTGGGCGACCGCAGAAGGTAAACTATTAGATACTCACGATGGTGAAGAAATAAACACTAGTGTTTCGGCTACTGACTCTGATGAAGATGACTTAACATACACAGTAACAGACGGATTACTGCCCCCTGGATTAGTTCTAAATAGTTCAACCGGTGCATTAACAGGACGCATTACAAAAGTTTCAGAAACTACTGATTATGTGTTTACTGTAACAGTAACTGACGGAGTATACACCATAACACGGCAGTTTAACATTATAGTACATGCATTAATAGCCGGTTCCGCAGATACAGAAGAAGATGATCTTGGAAGTAACATTACATGTGATTCTACTAATAATATGTGGTTAGCAGATGTATATAAGTTTGCTAGACCGTGGATGTCTTCTCTTGCCAATACTATTGGATCCTATAAACATGATAATTATTATATTGAAAAATTAGAAGGCGAATTAATGGAAGATTTACCTTCTATTGCCTTTGAAAAAACTGGTAATTTTCCTTCGATGCTTACATTTGATGGGGCATATGATGCAGATGCAACTGACAGCAAAGGATCATGTCTTATATACGGAACTATACCATCCCAAACTGCAACTGAAATAAATTATACATTTTCAGTTCGTCCGTTGAACACACTCACTGATAATGATTACAGTCCTCCCAAAGCAATTACAATTTATGGACCTTATATAGAATATACTTTAAGTATTGAGGGTGATTCCAAAACTAAGGTAATTTGGTCATGAGTAGTATAAATTTAGGAACAATTATAGCAGGAAAGCCTAGCAAATTAAAAATTGATGCAGTTTCTCCTGGAGGCGACAACTTATTCATTAGACTAAAGCGTTCTATTGATGCAGGGGAATTACCGCAAGGTTTAAAATTACAACAAGACGGTGCAATCGTTGGAAGAACTACTTTTCGTAATACAACATCATTTGATAAAGGAACTACTACATTTACAGTAACCGATAGTAAACTAGAAACTGTTACTACTTGGGATAGTAGTTTTACTTTTACAGCAGAAGCATACAGTGCTATAGGCCCACTTTCTTCAATATCAATGATCGAAGGTGGTTCAGGATATACTTCTGCTCCTGACGTTACAATAACCGGAGGTGGTGGTATACAGGCAACTGCAACATGCACTTTAACTGGTGATGCTGTAAGTTCAGTGACTATCACAAACGAAGGCGAAGGGTTTACACACCAACCAACAATTACCTTTACTGGAGGTGGTGGTTCGGGTGCGATTGGAGAAGCAAATATCTTCGGCGGCTTTGGTATTAGTGATACGCAAAATTACAGCGTTACTGTTTCTGCGTTAAAGGCAAAACCATGGCAAGATGTGTATTGTATAGCGTTACCAAGTTTTAAAGATAGAGCAGAGTGGCAGGATTTCACCTCTGACTTCAACATTTTTGATCAAGATGCTTTGTATAGAAAAAACGACGAGCGTTTTGGATTACAGCGTGATATAAGAATATTAGTTAAATCAGGCCTTAATCCAAAGTACTTAAAAGATTATCTGACTCAGATGGAAGAGTACCATTATACCAAAGTTTTACGATTTGGGGAACTAAAGAGTGCCCGTTCATACGTTGATGGAAAAGAAGAATATGAGGTAATTTATTATGAAGTACAGGAATTATCTGCATCAGAAGAAACTTTAATTAATTTAAGCGACACTGATTTTGACTTTGCGCCAGTATATGCGTCAAGCGGCCGCGTTAGAGCAAGTTTAGACGACGGGCCTGGTATTGCAGATTATTCTGCAGATATGACAGAATGGGATCCGGCATATGATGTATACCCTAACAGTTTTAAAAACATGCGTGATAGATTACTTGCCGAAATTGGCGAAGTAGTAAGTGAGGCAAAGTCTCTTCCAAGTTGGATGTCTACTGAACAAACAGATGGCTCTATTTTGCAGTATCAAACTGTAGTTCCACTGGCATATGTTAAACCAGGCGAAGCAGAAAGAATTAAATTTTTAATTAAGCGTTCTAACTTTAATCCGAACAATTTCTTATTTCAGGTTGACAGATATGAGTGGGACAAAGATTTGTCATTGTCATATAATATAGACGCTGATACGTATTCTACTCGAGTTTATACTACGTGGAATACAGACACAACTACATTTGATAGCGATGATATGAAGTTTATGGATGTAACGCAGACAATAACGGGTGACGGTGTAACAAGTACATTTAATCTAAATTACTATATTGACAGATCAGATGAATTAGCAATATTTGGTGATAGTACAAATGTTGGTACTACTGGAAGATTAACCCAAGTAAAGGACTATGTGGCACAGTTTAAGAGTATAACCTTTGACTTCGTACCACTAAATAACGATAAGTATTATGTGATATTTAAAGAATACGCCCCGCAAACATATCATAAAGTGGGCGAAAAGGATAAATACATAAAATTCCCGCAGACAGGAGTGTATGAATAAAAATGGCAAGTTCAATAAACCCAAACAATATTGACGGAACATATCCAGTAGCTGGTCAAGATAATGACAGCCAAGGATTCCGTGATAATTTTACGAATATTAAAACAAATTTTACATCAGCAAAGAGTGAAATTGAGGCATTACAAACAACCTCAGTTAGTTTAACTGCTGAAAACGACTTTAACTTTACTGGTATTATTAGTAAAGCAATAATGAAAAACAATGCAGACTCGGTGAACGCACTGGGTACGGTCGGTGGAGCGATTGCGCTAGACAGTGCCACTGGCATAATCCATTCAGCAACGCTAAATGCGTCTAGCACGTTATCATTTACTAACTTGCCTAGTTCCGGAAAAGGCGGTAGAGTAAGGTTTATTGTTACCATTACAAACGTAGCGCATACGTTAACATTGCCAGCAGAAGTTACATTGGGTAACGAGACTGTACAAGGAATGACATCCAATGTAATTACATTTCCAACAGTTGGCACATACGCTTATGACTTTAGTACTATTGATGGAGGTCTTGTAATCCTAGTTGAGGATTTAACACAAAGCGATACAGCACTAGGAAACTTGCAGATTAATGGCAACACTATTAGTGCGTATAATACTAACGGTGACATTGTTTTATCACCGGACGGCACAGGTACTGTAAAAACAGATAACTTGCAACTTGATGGGAATACAGTTTCATCAACAGACACGAACGGCAATATTATCCTTTCACCTAACGGCACTGGTGAAGTATCTGTTGCAGGTACTACAGCAATTATTAACACAGCGGCAACAAACCAATCATTAACGATTTCACCAAATGGTACAGGTGTTGTTAACGTTCCAGCAGGATATAAAGACAGAGCAGGGTTCGGAACAAACTCACTAGCGTCAAAAGAATATGTTGACTTAACAGTGTCAGGTGGAACGATTGCTAACATTCCTTTATCTGCAGACGGTGGCACAAGCGAAACAATCATTAACGGTGATACTTTAACCCTAAGTGGCGGAACAAACATTACTACAGCATCAAGTGCTAGTGATACAATTACATTTAATTTAGATGCTACTGTAACAGGACTAACTTCACTACAATCAGATACATTAGAATTAAGCACAGGCGGTACACCAACAATCCAAACACCAGCCGCATCAAACGCAAGTGTTACAATTGCACCAGATGGCACAGGCACAGTTTTAATTGGTGGCACAACTCCTACAATTACAACAGCTGCAGGTGATTTAAAATTAGACTCAAACGCAGGTGATATTGTTTTTGATGCTGATATTGAGATGTCAAGTTCCAGCAATGGCACAATTAAAACAAGCGGAACAAACCAAAACATTGTTTTAGAGCCAAATGGCACAGGTGCTGTCCAGCTTGCAGGTGACGGAACAGATGCTACCATTACAACAGGTACTAACGAAGCATTAGAGATTGCTCCTAACGGCACAGGTGGTTTAATACTAACTTTAGATGCAGGTAACTTAGCGACAGCCGCTAACGTTGGCGCCGGGTCTGCTTTACCAGCAACACCTGAAGGTTATTTGATAGTTGATTTGAACGGCACTACCGTTAAGATTCCTTATTATCTAAACTAATTTAGCGTTTAAAATCAAGCACTTAGCGTAACAATATCTTTGACTTTAAAGTCAAAATACGCTATACTAATAGTATGAAGAAGTATATTCTTATTCTGCTACTACTAGCGACATCTAACTCATTCGCTTTGAGCGACAGTGAATTAGCATCCACACGAGCAGAAGTTCATAATATTATACTTGAAGTAATAAAGACATTAGAAGTTAATAATGTATATTCTCAATATCCTAAAATACGAGATCTTAAAATAAAAGTACACATATTGAATGATTCGCAATACCGAAAATTATTTTGTCGCGTGTTTACAGAGGCAGTTAACCAAAATGAATTGTTTTCAGGATGTGAAGCATCAGTGGACACCGAAGCATTTTATTCATGGGGCTCGTTCTATTTTAGAGATACACTTGATCTAAAAACTGCATACGGAGTAGGCACAGTAGTCCATGAATCAATACACTATGTTCAAGAAATGCATGGATTACTTAGCACAAGATGTGTTGTTTGGGCTGAATATGAAGCAACTAGACTAGAAGAAAAATTAGTACAGCAGATGTTTCCTTATCTGCCTATACCGTATTCAGATAAACAATATTATGCGAAGTGGAGGAATATATATAGTAAGCAGTTAAACGAAGAAAGGACGGATTGTAAGTTATGAGCGCACATTTAATAGTTGATTATTTTAAAATATCAAGCGAAGCACACGAACCAGTTAGGGCAACAGACCAAGCGGCATGCTATGACGTTCACGCTTGTTTTCACAAACAATATGTAAAAAGTTTCGACAAATACAATAGACCAGTGGACTTAGACGCCCACCATGCTTGGAAAGGCTCACCAAAATTTGTAAACAATATAATTCTCGAGCCAAACCATAGATGCCTTATTCCAACTGGTTTAATATTTGATATACCACAGGGTTATAGTATTCGTATACACCCACGCAGTGGATTGGCATTAAAGAATGGAATTACAGTAGCAAATTGCGAAGGTGTTGTTGACAGCGATTACTATCATGAAACTTTTATTATGCTAATTAATGTCAGCGGAGAAAAGTTTAGAATAGAACAGGGCGATAGAATTGCCCAGTTAGAATTTCACGAAGATTCTCATATGAGTTTACAGCAAATAGATACCCCGCCAAGCCAAAAGACAAATAGACAGGGAGGCTTCGGGCACACAGGAGTTTAATATGTTCAATCCGTTAATAGAAAAGGTATCTGACTTGTCAGATGATGACCTAATGGAAAAACTAAACAGTTTACAGAAAAAACTTTCGCAAGCGGCGTCAGCGGGAATGTTTAATAGCGTTAATCAAATACAAGTAATATTACAAGAATACCAAGAAGAAATGAGCAGACGGCACAGAGCGGCAATTGATGAAGGTAAAGACAAGTACGACGATCTTATTGATGTAAAAAAATGATTCATATCAATAGTGAAACTAATAAAGAAATTAAAGATAACGAGATCTTATTTTTAGGGTGCAGTCATACGGATGGTGAAGGACATACTAATAAAACAACTGTTTATACGCATTTACTTGGGAAAGAGATAAATTTAATTCCGTTAGTGGATGCACATCGTGGCAAGGGAAATTATTTAACCGAAGAAAAACTTAACACGTATAATTTACAAAACAAAAAAGTAATAATACAGTTTACTGATGTATATAGGCTTAGATTAAATGGCGTAAACTACGACGCACATGGTAATAATTCTCGATTTACAAAAGCACAATTAGAAGTATATACAGACGAAGTATTGTATGGTTTATTTTTTGAGCAAGTAAAAAGGATGGTAAATCTATTAAAGGCAAATAATTCTAAATTTTTATTTTTTACGTTAGGCCATCCGAGTACAAACTACTACGATGATCTCGATTCGATTGTCGACATATTTTTTGATAATATGAAAAACTATGATACATTCTGTCCAATTGCATTGACCAAATATGATTATGACAAGGCCGAAGACAACTTTCATCATGGGCCGAAGTCACATAGGTTTTTTTCTAAAATGCTGTTAACACAATGGCGTAAAATGTATGATGAATAAGTACGGCGATTACGTTCTAAATGAGAAAGAAGTTGTAGAGGTTCTCTATAACAATCCCAATGTTGACTTAACTAAAATTAATATTACAGAAGTAACGAAATTTAACAAAGCAGTTGAAAGTTTGTATATTGATGCCGAAAAACTTACAGAATATAAAGAGCCTGATATTACAGTAGAAGAATTTGACAAACAATATCAGCAAAACTGGCATATGCCGCAAGAATATAAAGAGTTAGATATTGCGAAATATTTGTTAGATTTGTGTAGTAGTGATACAGAGTTACAGAGAGTAGGGCATGAACTATTAGAATACCAACGTATTGACTTTTTTGATGCATTACGTTTTTTAAAATATATGGTAGACACTATGCGTAAAAATAGCATTGTATGGGGTGTCGGACGCGGATCTAGCGTTGCAAGCCATGTTTTATACTTATTGGGTGTTCATAAGATAGACAGTTTAAAATATAATTTAGACCCCGATGAGTTTTTTAAATAAATAGTAATGTATACATATTATTTTAGGAGTATAAAATGGCTAGAGATAATACAGCAAGAAAAACATATAGAACAGCGGCCGGTAAGATCATTGATATGGACGCAATGGTTATGAAGAATGAACAAACACTTGCCGTCGGCAATAACCCAGTTAATGCCAGAGGTGACGAAATTGGTCCTAACGGCGAAGTAGTAAAAAGTAAAAATGACGCAGTATCTGATTACTATGCAGCTAATCCTAACGCAGTGGCTAAAAACGCTACCGTCGGACATATCACTGAAGACAGAATTTCATCAGAAGAAAAAGCACCCAAATCTGTGTCAGCCGCCATGAGCGTTGACGAAACACCAAGTCCGGAAGTATCCAGTTCACCAAAGAAAGCATCATCAAAGAAGAAAAATACTCAAAGTATTTTAGACCAAACAACTACGGATGCTGATTTAGAAACACAATCTGCATTAGAGAAGAAAATTTCTAAAGCGGCGGCAAAAGCAAAAACTATTGCTGAAGAAAAGAAAGCAAAAGAGGACGAAAAATTACCAAAAGCCGTAACTGGCAGTTTAGACAGTCTCGATCTATAATAGGAGAAAAACATGGAGCCGTGGCAAGACCCACACTATAACAAAACATATCGATTAAATGGTAATCTACGTGCTATTCGCGACAGAATTATTGTCGAGGATATGAACACTGGAGAAACCGTAACAAAAAATGGCATAATCATCATGGATGACGATGGTAAGGAGCGTGGCATTAGACCTAGATGGGGCAAAGTATATCGCACCGGACCTGAGCAATATGATATTAGTCCAGATCAATGGGTACTTGTAGATCATGGACGTTGGACTCGCGGAATTAAAATAGAAACGGTTGATGGCGAAACCAAAACAGTAAGAATGGTTGACCCAGAAGCAGTGCTCGCAGTTAGCGACACTCGTCCACCGGAGTATGACAACGCAAGCACTGGCGGATATTCTGATCATAGGAAATATAAAGAACTTGCGTAATGGGTTATCCAGTTTACCAAGTACTGTCTAGTCCTAGGACAGGCTCGGGAGTCTTGTATCATCATGCATGGCGAAAAAGTGGTAATATTGCTGGACGACTCGGTGAATATTTTAATATTTCAGACAGTAAAGAAGAAACTGAACAAAAGTTTCAATTTTTAGAAAATAGAAAACAAGAGAATCGCCATTACTGTCTCAAAATTCATTGCGGACAAATAAAAGACACTAATAGAACAATAAACTATCTTAAAGATTATCATGTGTATGTGGCTCAACGAAATCCATGGGATGCATTTTTAAGTTATATGTTTTGTGAGTTAAACGAATGGAAAGGTCCGCATAGGTTTCCTGACAATAGATTTGGTAGATGGACCAAGCAAGGTAAGCAATTTGTTGAAATTGAAACAGAAAATTTTGTTTTAAACATAACAGAAGATGACATTAGACAGCATACTAACATTTATAAACGTGATAGAGATCTAATAAAAGATATTACTAGTAACATACAACATACTATCTTTGACTATGACAATTTGCCTAATTGCAATCACACTATACCTATAGGTATTGACTACGAGAAACATGTTCCTTATAAGGAAAAATATAAAAAACTGTTTTTAGAATATTTACATGATTAAACTTATTATATTAGCCTACTTAATAGGGTATTCACCAATTAATACGGGCAAGCAATTTAAAATAGCACAACCTTTTGATACAATGGAAGAGTGTGTAGAAGAATTATCTAAAAATACAACACAATTTGATGGCGTATACGATATCATAATAACGTTTGTCAAATATACTGATTTTGATTATGACTGGGTAAAAGCAGGTTGTTATCATGATGATGGAAGCGTTGAGTTTGTTGTGTATCCTAAATACGACCACGGAGTACCAGACGGCATTCAAGAGTTACTTGACAAATATAATTAAGGAGCGTATAATACTGTTATGAAAGGTAAATTTTTATATGTAAGGTATGTTGGCAGACCTAGAGATCCTTCACGCACAGCACAAAAAGGTTTTTTTAAGGAAAACTTGGCATACGACGAGCAAGTATCACTAAGCACTAACCTAACTGACAAAGAAGTATTGGAAGCATCAATTATATTAGACTTAGTAAACAAGAAAATTGTTAGACAAAAACAACATACTTTTGAAATATCAAAAGACTATGATTTTCTTTATAACTACTTTTACGAAAACTACAAAAAATACATAGACGACTTTTTAAATGAAGAAACTTTGGACTGAAGCATATAGACCCGACACAATAGACAATTATGTCTTTCGTGATGACGCACAACGCAAACAAGTTGCTGGATGGATTAAAAGCGGAGCAATTCCGCATTTATTGTTTAGTGGTGCGGCTGGCGTTGGTAAAACAACACTTGCTAAAATACTAATTACAGCACTTGACATTGATCAATATGATGTGTTAGAGATTAACGCAAGTCGTGAAAACTCTGTGGACAATATACGCGACAAAGTAACAAACTTTGTTAGCACACTTCCATTTGGTGAATTTAAGATTGTGCTACTTGATGAAGCAGACTATATGTCGCCAAACGGGCAAGCGGCGTTGCGTGGTGTTATGGAAACATATCATGACACAGCAAGGTTTATACTAACGTGTAACTATCCAAACAAAATTATACCCGCACTACACAGTAGATGCCAAGGCTTCCACATTGAGAAGGTTGATCCCACAGAGTTTACTGCTAGAGTGGCGCACATATTGCTAGAAGAAAAGGTTGAGTTTGAACTAGATGTGTTGGACAACTATGTAAAAGCAACATATCCGGATTTGCGTAAGTGTATTAACTTACTGCAAATGAACAGCACTACTGGAAAACTAACTAATACACACGACGAAGACTCTGGTGTAAGCGATTATAAACTAGACATGGTTGCTTTAGTTAAGGCAGGAAAGTTTAGAGAGGCAAGGGAACTACTTTGTAAACAAATACGACCAGATGAGGTAGATGACATGTATCGCTGGATGTATGATAATTTGGAACTTTGGTCTAATACTAACGAAGGAACAGACAAGGCAATTCTTGTTATACGTAAAGGATTAATTAATCACACACTTGCAGCTGATCCTGAAATTAATCTTGCGGCAACACTTATAGAACTATCACAGGTCAATAGTTAAAACACATATGCCCGGATGGTGAAATTTGGTAAACACAATGGACTTAAAATCCATCGGCTGTAATGGCCTTGCCGGTTCGAGTCCGGCTCCGGGTACCATTTATTATGAAATACTTAGAATTAAATTTATACTCGCAAGATAAGATAGTAATCGAGTTAATTGACAATCCATGGATGGATCTTTTTCTTAACCAGTTGAGCGAAATAATCAAATTAAGTCATTTTGTTACTAGGCGTGATACTTATCCAACTGGAGACTTCGGTGTTTCCGGAATGGGCCCAAAAAGGCGCGAGCAGTATAATAAGGATCTTAACGAAAAGACTGAGAAACTTAAAGAAACCATTAATGCAATTAATATGATAGGAATGGATTTTCCTATTCCGTCACATGAAGTAGATTTTGAAAATAACACATTTGAAGTTAGCAGAAAGTTATTAAACGATATACATAGACACTTTACAACGGGTCACAGGACATTAACCTATGACGACGAGGAAGTGTTTACTTGGAAGTTTGGTTCGAATATAACCTTTGAATTGCCAGAAAATCATACAGATAAGTTCAAAATACTTTCAAAATTCTTACATGAAATAAATGATTTAGTTCATAATATAGAACCACATTTGGATAATCCGAGATTATCGAAACTAGTGAATACAGACAGTGTTTATAATGAATACACTGTTGAATTTAAGATACCTGTTGATCAGGCGCAATATTTCTCAAAAACAATAACAAGAGAAGATTTTAAATTTTTCAGCAACGATGTAAAAAAATATGATGTTTGGCTTCCGCTATGCCAAATACAGGGAAAAGATTATAGCAGGGCCTACTATGACTATGACGATCCAAAAGAATGGGATATAACTCATAACATATATTATTCTGGATCCTTTTCAATAGGCAAACGAGACTGGGCGTTAAACCCAGATTTTTTAACCTTTTTAGAAGAAAATGGCATAACACCTGGGCCCTTGCAATGTGGCATGCCTATAGGCAGAGTTATACAAGGAGAAAGATTTGTTAGCAGTCTTGGCACGGAAACTGGTTATGTCGATAAAACAGACGTATTAAAAGATATAGTAATTAAAAGTATATAAATATTGTTTTGCTACTTTTTACTTTTTTCTTCTTGTAAATGTTTCTCTAATACGTAGTCTGGACCTAAGTATTCGTTTAATTCTGCTTTATGTCGTTTAGTGCGAACAATAATTTTAAAGCATTTGATTATTTCGGTAGACGTATTAAAAGGAAACCACCACGGAAAAAATGCATGGACAATACCAAGCATTGCCGCATAAAGTAGTCGCAAACTATTAACAAACGCAACGCGGAAGTGTTGCAAATATGTTTGTGGATTTTCTGTATCACGTATATGTTTTGTTAAAAAACTCATTGTTTTCTCCGTGTACAGTATTTAAGAGTACAACTTGGCAGTATTATAAACACTTATTTTAATTTTTCTATTGTATTATAAAACCACATATTTAGATAATCTATATTTCTAGTTTTTTTATAGATTTCGTGTATTGCTACAGTGCTATCGAGTAACTCTATGCGATTATTTTCATTTAATGAATGTTGAGGCATTAAACTGTTACTTAAAAAGGATTTTATTATTAAAAAATCTCGATCAGTATTTTGTATTAAATGGGTCTCATCACTAATACTCTTTTTAATGGCATCATTTGCAATTATAGCATCGTACCACGGTGGATTATTTAATTTATTTAAAGTAAAAGAACAATTTATATTTTTCTTTACATCTAGCCAATATTCGATCATTCGATTAATATCTAATAGGTTAAGTAGTTGAAACGTAGGTTGAAATTCTACGTTCCACTTATTAACGTCTTTTAAACTTGCTATAAAATTTGTAATTTTTTTAATATTAGAATCTATTATAATCCACTTAGCAGGATACCTGATATATTCAAATGATTCTTCTATACCGTCTATACTCAACATTAAACGTATCTGTCTAAAATTGTTAAGCAATTTATAAAACTCTAAGTCAACAATTGTAGCATTAGTATTAATCCAAAGTTCTATATGTTTTGCTTGCCCATTTTCAATTAATAGTTTGAGCATTTTAATTAGTGACTTATTATGTAAAGTAGGCTCTCCACCGTTAACATAGACTTTTCTACAATTCGATTCTGCCATTTGCGACGTAATCTGATCAAAAATTTTATTATTAGTGGGCCAAGTATATTTTTGTGCATCTGATCTATTCCATACGGTATTAGAATTTTTATACCAAGAATATAAATTATTGTTACTAAACTCTTCTTGTTTTAATAGATCAAATACTTTTTCTTGTTCCGTCATTAATCTCGAACTATAGTGAGGATCACACATTATACATTGTAAATTACACAAGTTGCCAAATCTTAAATCGTAGTAATCGGGAAGTTCTTCGACAATAGGAGTATCTACATAGTCATTGTATTGATCTAATTCGTTTATTCTACTACTGCCAGTACCTTGTCGTTCGTGACTATAACAATTCTCACACATGTCATTGGAAGGGTTGACTCCGTCAATCATATTTTGACGAATTTCCTGCATGTGCTTGTTATTCCAAACCTCTTCTAGTGTATTATTAGCGATATTGGCTTCTGTACCGTCATCATTGCGAATAGTGTGTCTAGCAGAACAGCATGGTTTAAATGTTCCATCGGAATCAACCATCTGTTCATGAAACGGCGCCGGGCAATAAACGTGTTTATTCTTTTCAGTGAGGCGCATAAATCTATTTAGTATAAATATCTGCATGGACTTAAAAGAATTTTATAATACTAACGTTAACCTTACATATTCTTTTCCTAAAGAATTTGAACACAAAACCACACCTTATCTCCCGCTATTGATAGACGGGCCGTGGAAAGAAATGTTAGAAGAAGCAAAGTCTGTAGACCATATGTTTGTTCCACATCGAGATGATTATAGCGTGGGATGGGCAAGTTTATGTATACATGGTTACGGCGCAACTAAAACAGACTCGGATCAATCATATCCTGAACACGCAGGACAAGAACATAGTTGGACAGAAGTAGCAGATTTATGCCCTATCACAGCAGAGTATTTTAAAAATGAGTTTCCATATGGATGCTATCAAAGACTGCGCTATATGCGATTATCTCCCGGCGGTTATATAACGCCGCATAATGATGCAGATGATTGGTCTTTATGTGCAGTCAATATTAGTCTTAATAATCCAAAAGATTGTAACATGGTTATGGAAGGTGTGGGCGTAGTTCCTTTTAAAGACTCAGGTGGTGCTATGGCATTTAATACTAGTTACAATCATTGTGTTTGGAATCGCAGTAATGAAACCAGATATCATATTATTGTACATGGCGGTGAGGCAAACGAATATTGGAATAATGTAGTTCCTAACAGTTATACGTCCTATATAGATTCCCCGCCTCAATAGTAATATTGTTTTTAGATTCTTCAAAATGCTTTAGCAATGAATCAAACTTATCCATCGTGTTTTTTTGTCCTAACATGAAAACAGTCCAAGTCATATCAAAGGCGTTGCTAACCCATATATAAAAGTTTTTGTTTTCTCCTGTATTAATGGCTTCTATTAGTTTGCTAGGATCAGTTAAAAAGTCTGTTTTAACATAGTCGCACTCTATATTGCAATATTCTTGCCATGCTTGTTGAAACTCGCTTGAAGTTAAATTTACTTCTTCTAAAAACTTGTTTATCTCACTTTCCATAGAATTCCAACTGCACCACGCTAAATCATAATCAAGGTAAGCGTTACCGAAATCAAGAATACGTCGGGGATATACTGTAAGATCACCATTCCAATTTTTTCTCATATACTTTTGGAAGTTTATACCTGCATCGCTAATATCCATAACTGTTATTTTTGTATTTTTATGGTGACCAAATTTATGTGCAAGTAGTGCAGGTTTAAATCCTCCCGCAACTACAATATAATGGTCCATTGGAGTTTTTATATCATCACAATGCCCATGAGGAGAAGATATGATTCCTTCTGTGTTAAGTATGTAAACGGTATGGTTTAAAGATTCTTTTTGCTGTACTGCTTGATGTATGGCACTCTTATACAAATTAGTTTCTTTATCTATTTCTCCTGTTTTAAAAAACTTATTAAGTGTTTCGTATTCGACAGTAGGATATAAATGCCACTTTTGCTGTCTAAGTTCGTCATCAAAATTAATAATACGATGTCCTGCCTCTGCAAGTTTTTCTATTACTACACTGCCAAACTCTCTGTGTTCTAAGGTTACGATTTCGTCAGTCTTATCAGGGCCTACCCAGTAAGGTGTGTACTCGTCGTGAAAGTTTTCTGCACTCCTAACTAAATTGTTTATTTTATGATCAACAGGATCGGCCCATTCGAACAACGGGCATCCGAGTTCTTTCCAAACAAGCAAGTCCAATACTATGCATTGATTATGTAAGTACGGATAAGGAAAATAGTCGTGTGCGGGATTATGTAATACATGACCCATTAAAGGAGAGTTTGCTTCTTCACATTTTTTTACTGCTAAGATGAAAAACTCTGCAGGGTTAGTATGTATCGCATGACCAGTAGTATTAATTAATACCCACTTGTTTTCTTTTACTACTTTGTCTGCGAGTTCTTTTAGCGTGTTGCTAAGATCAGTAGTTATAGAGATATCTGTGTCTGACAGCCATGTAAAATGTTTTGTGATTTCTCTTACACGTTCGTTATATTCTTCGTCGGAATTATCTAAATCATCATAGATTATAATATTAATATGATTATTATTCATTATGAATATTTATTAGAAATTTATTTATTAAACTTCCATAATGGATATACTGTACTATAATTTAATCGATTTTTACATTAAATATTTTTACTACACAATTACTGTGTAGAATTTAAAATTAAGCGAGGTGGAAAATGTCAAGACGAAGAACTCGTCATAAACGTCGCAGTAACAACGCTTATGACTTGATGGACGAAAATATCATTGAGTTTGAAAAATATTACGGAAAAACAAAGTATATAAAAAAGCCTAACATTAAATTACAGGCAAGATCAACTAACCAAAGAGATTACATAGATTTATTATTAAACCAGCACAATACAATCGTATTTGCATCAGGACCAGCAGGCACAGGCAAAACAATGTTAGCATGTTTAGCCGCACTAAAAGCATTTTCAGAAAATAAAATAGATAAAATTGTATTAACACGACCAGCAGTGGAAGTGGATGAACAACACGGCGTTTTGCCAGGAACAATCCAACAAAAAATGGAACCGTGGACAAGACCAATTTTTGACGTATTTAAAGAGTATTATTCATTAAAAAATATTTCACGTATGATTGATGAGGATATTATTGAAATATCTCCGTTAGCATATATGAGAGGCAGAACATTTAAGCGGGCATTTATTATTGCAGATGAGATGCAAAATGCTACAAGAAGCCAAATGAAAATGCTATTAACACGCATAGGTGATGATTCCCGAATGGTAGTGACTGGTGACTTGAACCAAAGTGACAGAATGAGAGACAATGGTTTATATGAGTTCCAGCATTTGTTAAACAAATACCACGCTGATCATATTAGATCCATAGAGTTCGAGCAACAAGACATTAGACGCCACGTAGTTGTGGAAGAAGTATTAAGAATATACGGCGACGAAGATTAGTCAAAGTTTAACGAAATAATGTAACTCATATATAAGTAAGTGTATGAGTTACATTTTCCTTACTGGCGCGCCAGGCTCGCGCTGGAGTAGCGTTGCGGCAAATATCAGCAGTTCTAAAACAATAGATAGCACAGACCAATCTGAAGAAAGACAATACACGCATGGTGTTGCAACACACCGCGGATCATACTTTGATCCGGGCATGGAATACGGCAACTGGTTTGATGATATTAGTAGTAGAGACGCCAAACAAAACGAAGCAGAGTTTAACAAACCATTTAAAGGCATACTAAACAAAAGTAAGTATAGAATTATAAAAAGCCACACGTTCGCAACAGGCCTAGATTACTTGCATGAAACGTGGAGTTATGCTAAAATAGTGTTAGTATATCGATCAAACAGTAGTTGCTTTGATTGGTGGAAAGAAGCTGGCGGATTTGATATCAAGTATCCGAATTACGCTTGGTATAAAAATGACGCTAATATGAAGAAGCAAATTGCATTACAAAATAAACACATAAAGGAATTTATGAAAAAACATAAATTAAAATGGAATGTTGAGGACAACGAACAATTAAGTTACGCCTTGGGCATTGCACTACCATATGGTAATCCCTACCAAATATATAAAGATAACGATATAAAAGTAGCAATATTATGAATTTAAAAATCCTAAAACAACTAGAGGATATGTTTAAGACATCTCCACAAATTCTACGCGACCAATATAAACTACGTCAATCCATACAAGGCATTTTTAATGTATGGGTAGATGATGTTTCGTTTAATCACATAGGTGAGTTAGTAGATAAAGTAGATGACAAAGTATTAGAACAATATTTTTCTAGAGTATGGCAACCTGAACTTAAAAAATACAAATATAGCGGACCTGCTTTAATTGATGAAGTTAATAAACTTAATCCAAAGAATGTATTAGATGTTGGTTGCGGATATAACGAGTTTAGAGGAAACATACATAATCTGACAGGTTTAGATCCATACAATCCAAAAGCAGACGTTATGCAAGGCATTATGGATTACGATCCTGATGTTACTTATGATGTAGTATTGTGCTTAGGCTCTATTAACTTTGGCGATACAAATAAAATACTTAATGAGTTAGAGCATGTAGTTAATTTAACCTCGCCTGGTGGTAAAATATTCTTTAGAGTTAATCCAGGCCTGATGCACGATCCAATGGAGGCCGACTGGATACAATTTTATGCTTGGACACCTACATTTATTATTAATACAGCAGACTTTTTAGGTGTCACTGTATTAGATTTACGCACAGATGGTAAGAATAGAATGTATTTTGTTTGGGCAAAATAAATGCGAACCTATAAACAGTATCTACTTTTTTCTAGTCCTTTAAGAAATAACTGGTACTACAAACAAATAAAGACAACATGCAAAGATAAGGTTTGTCTAGATATAGGTACAGGATCAGGAATTTTATCATTGTTTGCATTACACACTGGAGCGACGCATGTCTATATGGTTGATCATAATGAAGAGTGTTGTAAGTTAGCGCAGTCTGTGATGCAACAAGCCAACATTGATAAATCTCGCTACACAATCATAAACGCAGAATTTAACGATGTTTTAAAAGAGTTGCCAAATATTGATGTAGTAATAAGCGAGTTAATTTGTGGAAACTTGTTTGAAATTAACCTAGAGGAAATTTACAAAGCAGTAAAGCAAAGTGAAAATACAGAAAACGCTATTTTAATACCTGACACAATATATGGTTCTTTGTCAATCTTTACAAATACTGAGATGTTTAACGTTATTGACACGTACAGAAAAGATAATGAAGTAGAAGGCAACGTATTAACTGGTGTGAAAGAAATAGATGAAAACTACTTTATTGATTCATCTCTTTTTGGCCAAAAATTTCATCAACCACAAAGATACAAGGTTGGTAAGCAGATACAGCATAGGCTGGACTATAAACATCTACTAAAGTTGCAGGAATCAGCAATACAATCACCTACTGAGTTATTAAAAGATGTTATACACTTTGACTTCCATAATCCAAATATAAATGAAGTATGGACTACTACCTCCAATTTACCAAATGGCGATTACGGTATAATGTTAATTGGATCATTGGCTTGTTCTCAAATTAAAAATAGCACACTACACATAATGCAACAAGATCTATGGCCTACTCATATGTATAGGTTTAATAAAACATCTAATACTATTAGAATAAAATACGATCGCGATCCAAATATAAATGATTTCGTTTTTCATTAGTATAAACGAAAAAAGAGATAAATACTTTTATAATCCCCTCGCTAATAACGCTCCGCAAGAAGTTCATTAGCACTCTTAATTAGTATTCCCGTGGTATTACGGATTCGTAATATCACACGGCATCACATTACAACATTCAACTAAGGAGAGCGCAATAATGAACGAGTTTTTAGCCCTTGTCACGGGCCCAATGTTAGAATCTTATATTTCAGTATTATTCCTAGGAATACTGTATGGATTCTTTGTGGGTCTTATTCCAGTAGCAGGAGCAACAACAGGATTAATTGCGATTTACAGCTTTGTCACTTATTTCCAAGATCCCTATATGTTAGTAGTGTTTACAACCGCGGTAGTTGTAACAAGTAGCATCGGAGATAGTTTTTGCGGGGTGGTTATGAATATTCCAGGGGCAGGCGGTGCCGCGGCCACCATGGTAGATGGCTTTCCAATGGCTCGAAAGGGAAAGGCAGCCAGAGCCTTGAGTGCCGCAATTTCAACTAGTTGGGTAAATGGATTGATTTGGGGACTTGCAGTATTTTTATTTTTGCCGTGGTATACAAAAATTGTTTTATATTTTGGAACGGTAGAAATGTTTTCATTTTTAATATTTGCCATGACATGTGTTATCTTTGTATCAAGTAAGTACTGGTTCAGAGGTTTGATAGCACTTGTGCTAGGTGTACTTGTTGGGCGTATCGGTGAGGATCCGGTTACGGCGGCAGATAGATGGACAATGGGCTGGGATTATTTAGGAGCAGGTGTTCAAATTATTCCTATTATGGCAGGACTACTTGCTTTCCCAGAGTTATTAAGTGCATTTAGAATGAAAGCACAAAATATTAAATTAACTAATGGAATTATTTGGAGCCAATTAATAGATGGTGTTAAAGACACTTGGAAATGGAAATGGGATGGCCTTCGCGGCGGTCTTATTGGAGGTTTTGTAGGACTTGTTCCGGGTATTGGCGGAAATATTGCAGACTGGTTTGCATATAGTCAAACAGTCGCGGTCAGTAAAAAGACACCCGAAGGCGAAGTGCCAGTAGGTAAAGGCAACGTTAGAGGAGTTATTGGTTGCGAAGGTGCCAACAATGCCCAAAAAGCAACAAGTTATGTTCCTACTGTATTATTTGGAATTCCAGGTGCACCATTTGAAGTTATTGTTATGGGCCTACTAATGTATGTAGGCTTAGAGTTAGGAACTCCGGCAGTCCTAGCAGACGAACGTTTCTTTGACGTTCTATTGAGTAGTTATTTGTGGGCATTACTAATTATTTTACCAATTAGTTATGGATTTATTAAGTATGCGGTATACATAACAAGTATTCCTTTCAAATATTATTTCTGGCCTATCTTGGCTTCATTAATTTGGAGTTCAACACAATATACAGGTTTGTTAGATGATTATATAATGTTAGCAATATGTATGGGTGTGGGATTGGTTATGAAATATCTCAAATTCAGTCGAGTAAGTTTTTTGATTGGATTTATTTTAAGTTACAGATTAGAAACAACTTATGTTCAATTTAACACGTTTGGATATGGTTGGGAAGAATTACTATTTAGACCAATGCCAGCAGTGTTTCTTACTTTAACATTAGTTGCGGCTATCTGGGGGTTATTTTTTAATAAAGCAAAAATTGATTTTGTATAAAGATCAAATAAATCATCTAAACAATAATAGGAGAATTATCAAGATGAAAATTAAGAGTATGATTACTGGCGCAATTGCATCAGTAGTATTAATGACGTCAACAGCATTTGCGGAAATTACTGTTGTTAATCCACAGAAACCAGGTGGTGGTACTACCGTATGGACTGAAATTATTATGAAGGAATTAGAAAAGCACCTAGGCGAACGTATTATTATTCGTAATATTCCTGGTGCCAGAGATATTCCAGGTATTAACAAGTTCCACAATGAGTTACGTTTCGACGAAAACACAATCGTAGTAACACATGGTGGCAATGGTGTATCATTCTTGCAAGAAAATGTTGATTATAATTATGAAGATTATGATTCAATTGGTCTTATGAACTTGAACATTATTATGGGCAAGGTCAAAGGCGCAGATATGGATAAACCAAAATTTGCAGGCACATCAGGTGCGGTTCCAGAAGCATTTGCAATTGCAATGATGATTTGTGGTCCAGATAAATCAGTCGATTACTATATTGATTGTTTTAAAGACAACGTAACATGGGTTATGGGTATGTCAGGTGGCGAACGCCGATTGGCATTCAAACGTGGTGACTTAACAGGCTCACGTGAAAATCCAGCAACATACGCCATTCACATTGCACCAGATAAGAATGCTGAACTATGGTTCCATCATGGATTATTAGATCCAGCAACAGGCAACCATCATGATGATCCAAACTTTCCAGGCGCACAATTTGAAATTCAATTTAAAGAGCGTTATGGTGTTGAACCATCCGGCGAGTTCTATAATGCATATAAACTTGTAAAATCATTCAGAGATGGTTTGCAAAAAGCAATTTGGGTCAACAAAGGTAATCCAGAATTGCGTGATCGCTTGATTACAGCAATGAATAAAATGGTAAACGATCCAGAATCAATGGCCATTATTGAAGCAAAGAACGGAAAATATGAATGGTTTATTGGTGAACGCGGTAACCAAATGCGTGATACACTAATGACTTTCATTACTGAAGATGCATTGCGTACTCTAGTTAAATTCAATAAAGAAGCACTAGGACTAAATTCTATTCTTAAAGAACATTTATTCCCACAGAATAGGTAATAAATATTAATATAGAGGGGGTAACCCCCTCTATAAATTTAAAGGAGTGACTAATGATGGAAAGTAATTGGGAGAAGACAGCACCGAGAACTAATTATCATTTTGATTCCCACATAAACGATCCAGCATATGACACAATGCGATATATTGGAAAATTTGTTGGCAACTGGGACGAAGAGTTAAAACGTACTATTGAAAAGAGTTCAGAAATAACTTGGAGAACTAGAAATCCAATTGACTCACCAAATGGAAGTGAAGATATTGAAGCAGAGGAATTGGATTTAATACAATCAGGTGCTCCAGCAGATTTAACATTAACTAATCTGGATTATAAAATAGAACCAATTTTTCAAAAAATGACAGACGCATTGCATTTATTACCAGGTGGTGATAGGGATATTCAAAGGCGTGTTCATGTACAGTTTCCGGGCCAAGTATGGAATTTACATATTGATAAGTTAGAAAAGTGGCATAAAGAAGAACCAGAAAAAGTATATCGTTTTATGGTTATGCTAAATGATTGGGAACCAGGTCATTTCCTTCAGTATGGTAATTATATTCACACACATTATCGCGCAGGGGAAATTTATAGTTTTGATTGGTATAACACTCCACATTGTACTGCAAATGCAGGGCGTGTTCCACGTTGTACATTATTGATTACTGGCGTTGCCACACCTGAAATGCATATGTTATTTTCAAAGTATGACAATAAGATTGAAGTATGAAACAATTAGTCATAGCAGTGGGACCACAAGGCAGTGGTAACCACTTGTATGCCAAGATATTTGGTAGTAATCCAACTGTATTTGCTTGGAAAACCTTACAAGAGAAATATTGGGAAGGGCACGACATGGAGCCTTTCTCGGATTGTTGGGGAAATCCTAAACTACTGCTAGACTTTGATGTATCGTCACACAATTATTACTATACTAGCATGGGGTGTCCTTATGTATTTGATGGTGAAACTCGTATTCCTAAGTTCGCAGAATTCCATAATTACGCCATACAAAAGTTTGATAAAGTGTTTTATATGATTATTGGCAGAGATAGAAACATACTAGAACACCAACAAAATCGTGTAAGAGGCAGGCACACAACACCACAGTTTTTAGAACAACTTGATTTCTTTTTAGATAAAAATCATATATTTGTAAGTCAAGAACTAATATACTTGTACGGGCACAAATATATAAACAGTATAGAACAAGAATTGGGCATACCTAAAAATACTAATACATATAAAATAGATGAAATCTTATCAGAAGATAAAAACAAAAAATATATGAGTTACGTAGAATATACCGAACTTGATGATCTAATTAAATTGGCTAGTAGTAAAAGAGGTGCATTGTAATAAAATGGATTTAGAACAAAAATATATAGAACAATACAAACAAGCACACACCGACAGTGATAAGTTTCCTGGAGTAAGTTTAGGTAAAGAAATACCTCAAATTGAAATACTAGTAAACAAGCACAATGCTAAAACTGTACTAGACTATGGATGTGGCAAGGGCAAGCAGTATACTGATAACCAGGCCAATAGACGTTTTAATATTGATGATGAAAATATATTCTTGTATGATCCAGGATTTCCGGAGCATAGCACATTGCCAGATGGTACATTCTGCGGTGTTATCTCAACTGACGTATTAGAGCATATTCCTGCAGTAGCAATACCAAAAACACTAACGCAAATGTTTGAAAAAGCAGAGAAATTTGTATATCTTGCTATATGTACAAGACTTGCTATACAACTATTACCAAATGGTGAAAACGCACATTGTACAGTAGAGCATCCAGACTGGTGGGAAGAGCATATACTAAAGGCTAATACTAAAAACTTACATACAGAAGTACATTGGTACGGTGGTCCTAGAGACTACCGTAGATACTTTAATTAGTATAAATAAGTATATGAAGCAAGATAACAGAATTAAACTGTATGACGTTCTAGATAATACCAAAAATATTTACATGAGCGATAACGCACTACAAAATCTATTAGATTTTGAGCGTGTATTAGACAACCTTGATCTATATGTTTTTGATAACTGGATAAAAGGCGAATTAATTAGTGGTCCAGACCATGGCAGACATTTTGTAGAGTGTACATTTATGTGGCCATATAAACTAATGCCTAATCCGTTAGGAGCAAAGAGATTGTTAGATTATGGTATTACTGTTACCTATGAGAAAACAAATTTAACAAGGCCAGTTAAAGATTTAGAATCATATCCAAAACGTGCTATGGATAACAAACCAAATTATGAAGATATTAAAACAGTTGAATCACCAATTTGGGCTGTTTCTATTAAAATACCTAGAGACTTAATGACTAGTATTGAGCGTGGTTCTATTGAATATGCTGGAGAAACTATTGATCTACAAGACGTCGAAGAGGCAGAACAGCAAAATTTAGACCAGGCGGCCGCCGCTCCTGAAATGGAAGAAGAACTAATATAATGAATCAGTTAAACGAAGATCTTACCGAAGGCGATTTGGACGGATTAGTAAACTCCATTGTTCGTGTTGACAAACACAAAAGTAAAGTAGGTGACGATAGAGATATTATTGTTATAGCATTTTATGTTAAAACTAAAAATGCAAGTGAAGATATGGTTTCATTTTTAGAAAGAGGTTATACAGAAATAATCGACGCTGATAATGTATCAAGTGAAAATATTGACGGCGACTTTGTTGTGTTTGTAGAATCCGAAAGAAGCGAAGAATTCCCTACAATGTTTCAGGAAGTTTTAGATGGTTTGGAAAAACTTACTAGTGTTGAAAACTTTTCATTTAAGCACTATAAAAGCGAAAAAACGCTTAACTATCAAGAACTTATCTCTAGAATCCCTCTGAATGCTGAAGAGTATGACTTGTTTATGGCAAGACAGCAATCTATGCTAAAAGAGTTAGAACAACTCAAAATCAACGCCCGCATCCCCTTTAAGTAGTAAATACTTGACACGTTACTAAATTTATAGTATAATTATTATACTAACAAGAGGACTCTATTTATGTTTGGATTTAACTCAATACTACTCTTAATCGTTCTTGCAGGTGCTGGCGGTGGTTACGTATGGTACCAAAATAACGAAGAAGAAAAAGCACGTATGATTGCGGAAATGGCCATTAAAGAAACGCAATTAGCCTTAGCAGAAGAAGCAAGACTTCGTGCAGAAGAAGACCGTATGCTTATGACACAAGTTTTAAACGATCTTGAAACAAAGTTTGATAACGCCCAAGATAGTTATGACAGACTTGAAAAGAAATTTAATAAAGTGTCTAAGTATTTTGGCACACGCGATATCGGCAAACTTGCTGAAAATAAACCAGGGCCAATTGGTAAGGTCATTACTAATGCATCCAAAAATGCACTGAGGTGTTTTGAAATATTAAGCGGAAGTCCGCTTAGTGAAGCAGAAATAGCGGCAGTAAAACCAAGTCAAATCAACTCTGAATGCCCTTCACTAGCCAATCCTAACTACAAGCCAGAAGAGGAATAAAAGATGAAAGGAATAAAATTATTTACAATTGCTTTGATCATATCTACATTTGCATTGCAAGGATGCTCATTAACTCCTAAAAAAGGTAACAAACCTGTAGTCGTGCAACCTGTTGAAAGAATTGATATAGAACTACCATCAATTAAACCATTTGAGGCAAAAGACGTCGAATGGACTATTATCACTGTTGACAACTACGAAGAAGTTTTTTACAAACTTGAAAAAAACAACATCGATGGTGCTATATTCGGTCTAACAGATAAGGGTTATGAGAACCTAAGCATGAATATAGCCGCACTTCGTAAGTTAATTCAACAACAAAATGCGATTATTGTTGCTTACGAAAAATACTATAAACAAAATAACGAAAAGTAGTTCATCTAACTGTTACACTGGTTAATATTCGCATAAATACTATATGTGGATATTAATCAGAGTAATACTCCTTAACATAATAGCATCAGCATTTTGGATGTGGTTTAAAGACACCAAAATGGGCGTATGGTTTCAACGAAAAGTTGACAACCTTTTGACTCACATCGCTAATAAATCTGATGTCGACTCATTAAAGGATGCAACCGATGAACAAAACCCTAAAAGTACTGACGTCTAGTCATCTGTGGCAAGATCTAGACGACTTTATATACACAATCGATATAAAAGAATACGATTTGTGTTTCTTCCAAAAACTTCCCCATCCAGTAGCATTTAAAACATTTGATGTGCCAATGCAGTATGTTACAAACTATAAACCTACTGACAGTAGCGATTGGGAGACTATAGGTCTATGTTTTACTACTAGACAATACCCCACAATTGGTTCTGGTTGTAGATGTGCAGTTACTGAGTTTAAAAATTATGAGGAAAGTGACAGTTTGACTGGCAGACATATGCAGTCATATCATATAGGTGAAATTTGTATTACAAATTGCTATCCTTTTTCTAATAGCAATGATATAGAAAAGAAATATACGCAGGAAATACTAAATACATGTAATGCTAACACATTATTTGTTGGCGTAATAAACGAAGAAAAAATAGATCGTACTTTTATATATAAAGGTCTAGTCAATCACTCCAAGAGTGTCAATAAAGTAATAACACGTAAAGACTCTAATATTACGATTACCGATGTAGATGTACAGGAGAAATACACTACATTTAATATGACATTTAAGGTAGATTATGGCAAGATCAAGAACGACGGCTATTGAACATGAGCAAATTGATAACATAACAGTAACACCTATTGCTCCAAACCCAGGCGATTCAAACGGTCCTATTTCTAAATGGCTTCGCAGTATGTGGAGACCATTATCCGCAGTTACATATTTGTCAATATGTATCTTTGACTTCATTGTAGCACCCTACTTAATACAAGCACAGCCAAACGACTTGGCTGAAATTTTCCGCTATGTATTACAAATGCCTATCGAGCAACAGTCCGAAGCACTAGCAATTATGTATGCTAAAGGACAGTGGAGTTCACTAACACTACAAGGTGGTGGATTATTCCACATCGCATTTGGTGCTATACTAGGAGCGGCGGCTTGGACACGCGGCATGGAAAAACGAGAGGCGGTAGTAATAGACCGCGCATCAGGAATATAATATGTCATTAACGAGTCCTTTATCAGCACAAATTAACTACGACGTACATAATGTGTCAGATCCACTTGTCAGAATAAACAGTGACCAGTCTGGTACAAATACTAACGACATTGGAACCGTATTTGAAAGAGGCGCATTAACAAATGTTGCACTTATATGGGACGAAAGTGCAGATGAGTTTGTTCTTATTAGCACTACAGAAGATGGAACCACAAGCGGTAACGTAACTATTGCTGGATATAGCGACTTGCAAGTCGCTACATTAAATACCTCTAGTTTAGAACTAAGTAGCACAGCAGTTACAGCAACAGCAACACAGTTAAATATACTAGATGGTGCTACTATTTCGACAGCAGAACTTAACATATTAACAGGATTAACCGCCAATACAAGCGATTTAAACACACTAAATGGTATCACTTCAACAACAACTGAACTTAATATTGTAGACGGTGATACTACTGCTACACCAACAACAGTCGTTGATGCGGATAGATTAGTATTAAACGACGATGGCACAATGGTCCAAGTTACTGTTGATGACTTGAACACATACTTAGCAAGTAAAGTTGCAACACTAACAAACAAAACACTAACAAGTCCTGTAATTAACACAGGAGTTTCTGGTACAGCAGTTTTAGATGATGATACCTTTGCTACAGCCACAGCAACAACAATAGCAACAGCAGAGTCTATTAAAGCATATGTTGATGCACAAGTAACAGCATCCGATTTGGATTTTACAGGTGACAGTGGCGGTGCCCAAAGTGTAGATTTAGACAGCCAGTCTCTTACAGTAGCAGGTGGTGCGGGTATTGATACAGTTGGGTCTGCACAGACTGTAACTATTAGCATTGAAGATGATGTGACATTACCAGGAACAGGTGCAGTAACTATCCCAGTTGGTACTACTTTGCAACGACCAGGATCACCAACAGCAGGTATGATAAGATTTAATTCAGACGATAGTAGATTCGAAGGATACAACGGAACTGCCTGGGTTCCAATTGATACACTGTACAGTTAAAAGAAAATTATAAAAAGGATTAAACGATGGGATTAACTAAACCAAGAGCAGGGCAAATTAACTTTGACGCAACCAACATAACAGATCCACTTATTAGAATTAATAGTGGACAATCTGGAGCAAACGATAAAGACGCAGGTTGGGTTGTAGAGCGCGGTAGTGATGCTAACGTTGCTCTAATTTGGGATGAAAGTGCTGATGAATTTGTTTTAGTTAATACTACAGAAGACGGCACAACAAGCGGTAATGTAACAATTAGCAGTTATGCTGATATACAAGTTGGAACTATTAATGTTTCAACTTTAGAAATAGGCGGCACAGCGGTAACTAGCACAGCAACCGAATTAAATTACACAGATGGCGTAACAAGCAATATTCAAACACAACTTGATGCTAAAGGAACAGGCACAGTTAGTTCACTAAGTGATTTAAGTATTACAGCAACAGCAACCGAACTAAATTATACAAGTGGTGTAACAAGTGCGATACAAACACAATTAGATGGCAAAGCAAGTACATCACATAACCACACATTAGATGGACTAAGCAATGTTACAATTACAACTAATTCATCTGGTGAAGTGTTGGTATGGAACGGTTCTGCTTGGGTCAATAACACACTCGCTGAAGCCGGTATTCAACCATCTGGTTCGTATCTAACAGGTAATGAGACAATCACTCTTAGCGGAGATGTGAGTGGTTCAGGTACAACCAGCATAGCAGTTACAATCGCTGATGACTCACATAATCATATCATTGGTAATGTAGACGGACTACAGACTGCACTAGATGCCAAAGCACCTACAGCAAGTCCAACATTTACAGGTACTTTGACTTACGCTACCTTAAACGATGGCACTACAGCACTAACATCTACTGTTGCAGAACTAAACTACGTGGACGGTGTTACAAGTAATGTACAAACACAACTTGATGCCAAAGCACCTACAGCGGGTCCTACATTTACAGGTACAGACGGTATTGTTATTCCTTCTGGAACTACAGTACAACGTCCAGTCTCTCCTGCTACCGGAACAATCAGATTCAATACAACCGACAGTAGATTCGAAGGATACAACGGAACTGCCTGGGTTCCAATTGATACATTGTACAGTTAAAAAAATAGACTTTCCTGTTATTTTATGCTATAATTACGTAGTATATGGATCCAAATAAAGACTACTATAACATACTTGGCGTAAGCGCAGATGCAGATGCCTCCACGATTAAGAAAGCATATCGTAAGTTAGCACAACAAAACCACCCAGATAAAGGGGGTAATGCTGACAGGTTTAAAGAAATAAACGAAGCAAACGATGTGCTATCAAGCGACAAACGACAAGAGTACGACCACTTACGAAAGTATGGGGCACCACACGCTCATAACTTTGGCCATGGCCCACACGTATGGTCTACAGGTGATGCTGAATACCCGTTTAATGTAGAAGATATATTTGGTGAAATGTTTGGAAACGGAAGGAGTCCTTTTAGACAACGCCACCAGCAAACCCGTAATAGAAATATTCACATAAAAATAAACGTATCATTGCGAGAAGCATATGAAGGTTGCACTAAGAGAGTAAGGTATAACGCTGGCAGTGAAACAAAAACTCTAGACGTTCAAATACCAAAAGGTGTTATAGCAGGGCAAACAATGCGTATGCGCGGGTTAGGAGATAACGCGGCAAATGGAGCACCTGCTGGTGATTTGTTAATAGCGATTGATGTAATAAACGATCCGCACTATGAAAGAAGCGGACAAAATTTATTTACAGTTATAAACCTAACCTGCTTTGAGGCAATGCTTGGTACAGAGAAAATTATTAAAACATTAACAGAAAAGGAACTAAAAGTTAAAATACCTAATGGCGCTCAACCCGGGCAAAAAATGGTTTTACGAGGACAAGGTATGCCCATTATGGATAGTAACGTCTACGGAGATTTATTAGTAGAATTAAAAATAAGCATACCAACAAACTTAACAACAGAACAACAGAATCTAATACAAGACATACTAAAAAATATAAACTAAATATTATTATGGAGCGAAAACTTAAACTTACTAAAAGAGTTCTACGGAATAAGGCCAAAGAAGTAAAATTTGATAAGCCATTCCAACTACAAAAGTTAGCAGTAGATATGATTTCTTTTATGGTTGAAAACAAAGGCATTGGTCTAGCCGCACCTCAAGTAGGTATAAGCAAGCGGTTGTTTGTTATGTATGGCGAAGATTTAAAGGATGGATTTATGTATTGTTTTAATCCATCTATAGAAGAAGAGAGCGATCAGTGCGAACTAGGACAAGAAGGATGTTTAAGTTTTCCAGGAGAAATAATAGAAGTAAGCCGACCCAATTCCATTAAAGTAAAATTTTGTGATTATTTAGGCAACGAAAAAAGAATGAATTTACAAGGATTGTCTGCAAGATGCTTTATGCATGAACTAGACCATCTAGATGGTATAACTTTTCACGAGAGAGAAAACAATGTTTGATCAAAACCCCGAGATAGAAGCAATAGTAGAAGAAGCAATGGAAATTGCTTTAGACTATAATCACAAATTTGTTGCAACTGAGCATCTATTGTTATCATTATTAAGAACAAAAAACTTTAAAACAATGCTAGAAGAGTTTGGCGTTGATTACAATAATTTAGTTAACGAACTTGAAAGTATACTTGAATCTCGTTTTGAGGATATTGTAGATGTAACAGAAGTGCGTCCAAAGAAAACACACGCACTAGAAAGAATTTTTAGTAGAGCATTTACACAAGTATTGTTTAGCGGCAGACAAAAGTTCCAAACAATAGATCTATACGTCAGTATTACTAACGAACATAGTTCTTATGCTTCATGGATTATGAGGAAATACGGAGTTCTGCCTGAGGATCTTATTGAATTTTATAACAAAACTTATTGCGGTCCGAATGATAAACAAGGTATACAAGACAGAGCGTTACAGATACTTGAAGAGTATTGCACTAATTTAAACAACCTGGTCGATGAAGAAAAGATTGATCCGGTTATCGGAAGGCAGTCAGAGATCAACGATATTGCTGAAACACTTGCTCGAAAAACAAAGAACAATGTTATTATGGTAGGCGATGCAGGTGTTGGTAAAACAGCAGTTGTAGAAGGATTAGCATATCGCATACAGCACGAAGATGTTCCGCAAAACCTACTAGGAAATACTATTTTTAGTTTAGAGATTGGATCATTACTTGCTGGCAGTAAGTATAGAGGTGACTTTGAAGAAAAGATTAAACATATTTTACACGCACTGGAAAAAGTAAATAACGCAATATTGTTTATTGATGAGGCACACATGATGAGTGGTGCTGGTCAGACCGGCAGCCAAGGTGGTGTTGATTTTAGCAATATGATAAAACCTGCGTTATCGCGCGGAGAAATTAAAGTCATTGCGAGTACAACATGGGAAGATTTTAGAAAGAGTTTTGAGAAAGACAGAGCGTTAATGCGTAGATTCTATAGACTAGTTATTGATGAGCCGTCACGTGATGACGCTGTGGATATTTTACAAGGTATTAAAAAGTATTATGAAAAATTCCATAGTCTTGAAATTCACAGTGAAGCAATAGAGACAGCAGTTGATAAGAGTATTAAGTTTATCACGGATAAAAAACTACCAGACAAGGCTATTGATCTTATTGATACTGCTTGCGCTAAACGCAGAGTAAGTGGTAGTAAGGATACAGTTATTACTAAAGAAGATATTCTACAACAAGTAAGTAAAATTGCTCGAATGCCTATTGATCAACTTCGTTCTGAAAAAACTGAGAACGTTGTAAGTCTCGAGGGTAACCTTAAAGATGTTATTTTTGGACAAGATAATGCTATTGATAAACTATGCGAGAAAGTATACATCGCTAAAGCAGGCCTGAAAGATTTAAATAAGCCAACTGCTTCGTTTTTATTTACTGGGCCTACTGGTGTTGGTAAAACAGAATTATGTAAACAATTATCACACTTATTAAATGTAAAACTGTTGCGTTATGACATGAGTGAGTATCAAGAAAAGCATACAGTTGCTAAACTTATTGGTGCTCCTCCTGGATATGTTGGCTTTGAGGATTCCGAAATGGCGGGTGGTAAACTGCTAAACGATGTTGAGAAAGATCCACACGCAGTATTGCTATTAGACGAAATTGAAAAAGCACATCCGGATGTTGCTAATGTTATGCTACAAATAATGGACAATGGTTACTTGAGTGGCAGTAATGGCAAACGTGTTGATATGCGTAATATTATTCTTGTTATGACGTCAAACCTAGGCGCCGCAGATATGGAACGCAATAGTATTGGTTTTGGCACTTTGGAAAAAGAAGGCGAGGATGACAAAGCAATCGAAACATTCTTCCCTCCGGAATTTAGAAACAGACTCGATGCTATTGTTAAATTTAATAAGTTAGATAAAGACGATATGCTATTAATTGTCGACAAGTTCATAGGAGAGTTAAATACATTACTGCTGGAAAAGAACATTTTAGTTAAACCAACACAAACTATGAAAGAGTATTTGTTAGATAAAGGCTGGAATCCAAAGATGGGTGCCAGGCCACTGAGTAGAGTTATTAATGATAAGATTAAAACTCCGTTGGCACAAAAGATACTTTTTGATAACATAAGAAATGCTATTATAGAAGTAGATTTAGACGATGAAGAAAATGTTAAATTTGACATTAGCGGTGAAAAAGAACAACAAACGTTACCAGACGAAGTTGTAAATAAAGAAGGTGTTATTGTATTAGATCAATTTAAGCCTGAATCAACTGACTGAGAAAATGAAAAAAGAATATAGATATAACCATAAAGGCTTATATAAGGTTGGCAGTAAAGCCTTTACTAATAAATTCGAAGCCTGTCTAGAACTCAATACTATACCGGGCGATCATCACTTACATTGGGACTATCACGAAGATCTGTTTAGTAAAGCAAATTGGGAACATGAGCCTCCAGTATCTATTTTAGAATTATATAAACAAAGAGCATTGCAATTACGTGAACAGTATGACCATTTAGTTTTATTTTATAGTGGGGGAGCTGACAGCCATACTATTTTACAGGCATTTATTAACAATAATATTAAACTCGACGAAGTTTTTATGTACGGTTCTATAAAAGCAGAGGAGGAAGTTAATAAAAAAATAGGTTTCGATTTAAAAGAAGGTTATTATACAAGAGAACTTTTCCATATAGCTTTGCCTGTTCTTAAAGAATTACAAAAAACACACAAATTTAAATTGACTGTATGGGATTGGACAGATCGAACATTGGAAGTATTAAAGGATCCGGATTGGTTCTGGAGTATAGGGGATCTGTCTCGTTTAGCACCAGATGCTTTACCTAGAAACTATTTTCATGAAGCATTAAGACATAATGATATATACGAAGATAGAGGTAAAAAAGTTGCATTTATATTTGGTTTAGATAAACCTAGGCTTTTTAGGGATAACCATAGCATATATCTTGCATTTATTGACATTACTTATGCTACAGGAGTTGGAAATAATGCAGGTATTGAAGGAAGAAATTGGGGAAGCAATGAATACTTTTACTGGAGTCCTAATATGCCTGAGATACCAGTAAAACAAGCACACATGATATATAATTTTTTAAAGAAAACAAACGGATTCAATAAAATAACACATATAAACCAATTAGATGGTTTTCATAACTCAGAATATTATAAAATGATTCATCCTATAATATATCCACAGTGGAATCAAGATATTTGGCAAATAAATAAACCTACTAGTAATATTACAAATACATCAAAATGGTTTTTTGATTCTGCAAAAACTAAAGAAACTAAAAAGCAGTGGTTTGCTGGTATAAAGGAAGTAGAAAGACAATTAGGCGGCCGTCACTTTAATAATAATTCTGTAA
>Ga0222717_10000308_pt1 | contig 42784 bp, 40 predicted proteins | sample C33_18DmetaG_FD_165053 | JGI IMG/M metagenome (GOLD analysis project Ga0222717, IMG submission 165053) | Estuarine water microbial communities from San Francisco Bay, California, United States - C33_18D | ecosystem: Environmental > Aquatic > Marine > Unclassified | place: USA: California... | reverse complement strand
ATCACAGAGCTGTATGAGATACAGTTCATGTGAAGATTATCTTGATATTTACAATCAAAAAGGTATCAAAATGATAATTGTGACTGATAATGACGGAAATTTAGTTGGACGTGCAATAATTTGGATGAAAAGCATATGGAATAAAGTATATTTTGATGACACAGTTGCTTTTATTGACAGAATATACGGCACAGACAGTACAATACAAATGGTTATAGAATATTGTAAGACTAAAAATTATGCATGGAAAGAACGACAAAGTTATGATGCAATCAAATCATTTCAGTATATCAAAGATGGTAAAATCAAAACACTTGATCGTAATGTACGTGTCAACATAGAGACTGAATGGAATTATTATCCATTTATGGATACAATGTATGTAAAGAATGATGGTTATATAGCCAATCAAGGAAGTGGAGATAAACTAAGAGAAACTGATGGTTATGTAAGACACAATACAATGTGTCAAAGTTGTGAAAATGATGTAGAACGAGATGATGAAATAAATATCGATGGTGATACATATTGTGGTGATTGTGCTAGTTATTCAGAACGTGAAAATTGTTATTTTCTAAACAATGAATGTGCATACTCAAACTACGAGTCTGACTACATACACGTAGATGATTCAGTATACTGTGAAGAAAGAGAAGACAATATACATGAAGATTCAATAAATACTGATATGCATGGTAATTATATTGTATGTGAAAATGCAGTTAATGATCAACATGGTATTGATGAATTAGTATGGAGTGATTACAATAATACAAAACAATTTGTAATGGAAGTTGGTGCTTTAGGAGTACAAGTACCATCATGCCTAGAATATCTATGCAATACGTTTATGGATGGTCTACGTAATTTATGTAATGTTAATGATGTATATATAATTAAAATTGGAGATACTGAAATTGATATTGAAACAAATAACAATGAAGAAATAATAAACGAATGCAAAGATCACTTTAGTCAGAGAGAATATGCCTAGAAATAAATTCAAAGAATATATAAATACAATAATAGGATGGCTAATTATAATTGGAATATTTGTGTTAGCTAGTGGTGTTTAACAATTAAAGCAAGTTATTAATTTAACTTGTTTTTTTTATTATGCAATTCACTATCACGGACGACCGAGGGCGACCTAGGGCAAAGTCTAACCTAGGGTAATGAAAAAAATGTGGCGTAAAGCTAAAAATATTGTTAATAAGAGTTGTTTTTGTTGAAAACAATGACTATATTTACATAAATAATACAAAAAAGATGAAATATGTAGTAGAATTTTTAGAACATGACGACAGTTATGGATTGTGCGTAGGTCAAACATACAGGATATACTCCTATGACGAAAAAACAAATATGTTAGGTGAAGATATGGATGAAAAAAAATTATTCATCAGAGATATGGAAGAGTCAGAAAGTATTAACTCGTTTGAAATGGAAATAAAATCATTTGACCATAAAGCTGAGGCATTAAAACATTATAAGGAAGCTAAATTTACTTTAGAAAAAGAACAAGACAACCCAGTATGGAACGTAGTAAACAACGTAATATTCCCAAAATGAGAGATTACCTGCATTCTGATGTAATGCTAAAAAACAACATAGACGTTTTTAACGATGTTTATGAGTTCATTGACAAAATGGTAATAGATAGAAAAAAACTAATCACTGACATGCTTAAAATAAGCGACAAGGACACGATGGATAAGGTTGAGGATGATTGTGCGAAACATCTAGCGGATGATATTATAGAAATTTGTAATAAAGTAATACATAAGTGGAATCACAAATAAATTTGTCGTACAAAAACCTTGTGTTAAAAGAAACCATCTGGTCTTTGCTTAAGGTAATGAGAGAGCCTTCGAAAATAGAAGAGGATGATGTTGAGTCTTATTTTATGTTTAATATTAAGGCTTATAGAGATGAAAATGGTATATTTATAGTATACACAAACTCCAGCTTATATCCAGACGTTTCATACGATGACTTGCTCATCATCGCAGGAATAGGGATAGACGAAGGAGTGAGGCGTATTGCCTGGAGAGAAGCTGAAAAAAAGCTGAAACATTTAAGAGAACGTTTATTTTTAGATCAAGCAAGAGGAGCATTTAAAAAAGTAGAAAAAACAAGAGAAGAAATTTATCGCCATATATATTATATGCGCAAGATAAAAACCAAGGAAACAGTATTTTTAATTTAATCAATTCAATATGTCAATTACAACAAAGCTTTTTGCCGTTCAACAAGAGATAGGCAAAATATCAAAGGACGCAACAAATCCTTTTTACAAAAGCAAATACTTCGATATAAATAGCTTAATTGAACAAACCATACCCTTGTTCAAGAAGCATGGTATTTTGCTATTACAACCAATAAGAAATGGAGAAGTATATACTATACTTAGGTGCACTGAAACAGAAACTCAAGAAGAAAGTAGCATACCTCTACCAGATATTCCAGACCCACAAAAAGTAGGTAGTGCAATAACATACTTCAGAAGATATAACTTAGCGTCAATGCTAGGACTACAAGCTGCTGATGATGATGGAAATGCAACGGTGGGGTCAGCAAAAACTAGACCCATGTTGACAAACGAAGGACTAGCCTACATACTAAAGGGAAGTAAGGTAGATGCACAAAAAGCTATTGCAACAAGGACTATAAAGCCTGAGCACAGAAAACTTATAAAAGACAAGCATGGAATCTAATAAAAGCATAATTAAAAAGCTAAGAGACGATAACGAATACTATAATGGTATTGGAAACAAGTACTTGTCTAATTCAAATATAGAAGTGTTGCGTAAGAATCCTAAAGAATACGGTCTGCCGCAAGATAAAACTGTTCCTATGCTGTTAGGAAATTACATTCATGAACTAACTTTCTTTGGAAAGTCAGATGTAAAATCAGTAGAAGCATCCAATAGAAACACAAAAATATACAAGGAAGCTGCAGAAGAACATGGGATGATGCTGTTGTCAAGAGAAGTAGAGATGGCAAATAAACTTGTAGAAACTATAAGGGGAATAGAGGGCGCAAGCCAATTGTTTGATAAAAAGAATAAGTACGAGGAGCCTATGATAAAAGATCTCTTCGGTAATGGTATAATGTGGAAGGGTAAAGCAGATATAATTAACCCAACATACAATAAAATAATTGACCTAAAGACAACAAGTAACATAGATTCTTTCGCACAAAAAGCACGACTGTATAATTACGACAGTCAAGCGTGGATATACAAAGAGCTTTTTGGCATGGAACTAACGTTCTTTGTTGTAGAGAAAGGTAGCTACAGATGTAAAATTGTAGAGGTTTCTGAAGAGACACTACTTAAAGGTAGAGACAAAGCTTTAGAGGCTGAAACAAACTACATCGATATGCACCTTAAAAAAACTAGTGATCCTAACCAATTCGTAGAATATGGTATCATCTGATGGAGCACTTGTGTACTGTTTTACAGTAATTTTTATTTATATTTTAATTTCAATAATTTTTTAAATCATGATTAAAGCTAACATTTCAATTAACTTATCTAAGCTTGGACAAAACCAAGCAAAAATCTCAACTTCAAAAAAAGGTGAGAAATGGGCAAACTTAGAGATTGCAGTCAAAGACGAGGTTGATCAATACAACCAGAACATCTCTGTTAAATTTGCAAAAGACCAAAACAATCCAGATGAAGCTCCTGTATGGCTGGGCAACGGCTCAACGTATTGGACAGACGGCACTACGCCTAAAACATCAAAGGAGTTACCTGCTAAACAGCAAGGTCAAACAGCAAATTCACCATTTCCAACAACAAATGAAACAAAAGAAGTCGCAGACGATTTACCTTTCTAATAACCAAAAGAAAGCTAAGATAATATTAGACCACGTTCTTTTCTTGAACGACTTGACAAGCACAGAAGCTTTTCAAAAATCAAGGAAAAGACACTTAGTAATGGCTAGATATGAATCTTGGTTTATGGTAAGGAAGTTTATACCGAGGATGGGATTGGCAGCTATAGGCTGCCTTTCCAAACCTCTGTATAATATAGATTTAAAATTTGATCACGCCACTGTTTTACATGCAACAAAAGTAATTCAAGACATATGTGATACAGATATGTTGTATAACCACAATTTAAAAATAACTATTGATGAAGTAGAAAAGCAACTTAAAGAATATGAAATCAATGAAAGGGGTGAAGACATCTTTAATCACGAGCTGAAATCCTTAGTAGACGCACTACAAAATGGTGCTGAGCTTAAAGAAGTTGAATTATTATTTATGTATCTAAGAAAACTCAGAAATGAAAGATTCGATAAGGATCAACAAGAAAATATTGAATTGGAGATGGTACACTGACATTAGTACCAAGTCCTTATTTTTTCACCTTATAATAATTGCATGTAAAGATAGTAGCTGTATCGTAGAAGATGTGTCTATTACGACAGGCCAGTGCCTTGTTACATTACGGCAAGTATCAAAAGAATGTGGTATTTCACTATCACAGACTAGACGGTCATTAAGAAAACTTGCTGAAACAGGTGAAATAGACTTGCACACCAATAAAAAATATACTCTTATAACTATTTTAAATTTCGAAAAATATCAAACGTTCAGCAATCCGTCTGACGATATGATAATAGAAAATAATAATGAAAAATATTACGAAAGAGCATTATCAAATCAACAATGGGTGGATGTGATGTGCATGCAAAATAAAATTTCACCTGAACACGTGAAGTTTTTGTTAAAAAAGTTCTTGGGTCATCTTATATCTGGTGATTCTAAAAAAACAAACTATAACGAATTTGTTGCACATTTTAGAAACTGGCTTAGGTATCAAAAAAAGGACGAGTCTGAAGTGCCTGGTGATGAAATGTATATATATACATGGAAGGGAATGACTAACAAAAGATCCAATCATGCACAATTTTTAAAAGATCAAAGATCCTACGATCATCCAGGATTCGATTTTACCCTTATAAAAATAGAGAAGAATGAATGATATAAACGGTTTTAAAATAAAAAACTTTAACCAATATAGTTTTCCATCAAAAGCAAAGACACATACTTGTCCTGTATGTAGCGAAAACAGGAAGAAGAAGAAAGACAAATGTGTAATGCTTGATTGGGATAGAGCCCTTGCAACTTGTCAGCACTGTGGAATAGTTCTTCAGATGCATGAGTATGAAAAGAAAAATCAAACAGAGACATATGTTTTACCACCTAAAAAACTATACGATGATCCAGGTGAAAATGTACAGAAATGGTTTCTTGGAAGGGGTATATCACTATCAACAATAAACAAGCTAAGAATAACTGATGGTGTCGAATGGATGCCTGTGGTAAACAAAGAAGTGCACACCGTTCAATTTAATTATTTTATAGACAGTACACTAGTTAACGTTAAATATAGAGACTCACAGAAGCACTTTAAAATGTATAAGGATGCTGAAAAAATATTCTATAATTTAGATTCTGTAAGGTTCTCTGATTCTTGCGTAATTGTGGAAGGGGAAATGGATGTAGCATCTGTTGTAGAGGCTGGAATAAATAGCGTCATATCTGTGCCAAATGGATTCAATCTAAACGGTGAGTTAAATCTTGATTATCTTACAAACTATTACGAATTGTTTGAAGGAAAAACAAAAATCTATTTATGTGTAGACAATGATGATGCTGGTAGAAAAGGTCAGTCAGAGCTAATAAGAAGACTGGGTGCAGAAAAGTGCTACTTGGTTGATCTGGAAGATTGCAAGGATGCGAACGACTACTTGATAAAGCATGATGGAGAAAAGTTAAAAAAACAAATACTAAACGCTCCTCAATGTCCCCTTGAAAATGTTGTCACAGCAGAAGATGTTATGGATGACTTAGAAAACTTTTACCTGAACGGACATCAAAAGGGGTTTGGTGTTGGACTTCCAGAATTTGACAACATATTTACTACATATACAAAACAATTTATTGTCGTGACAGGGTTTCCTTCTTCTGGTAAATCTGATTTTGTTGATCAAATGTGTGTAGGATATAATATGTTGCATAGTTTTAAGGTAGCATATGCATCAACTGAAAACTTTCCTGCATATCTACACGTAGATAAGATTGTTAGAAAATATTATGGCATGAGACCTGACACAGAAGATGTCGTATCTGATAAGTGGAGAAGAGTAGTGCGTCATGTATCTAAAAACTTTTTTCATATAAACTACGAGGATGGATATGATCTTGAAAAGGTGCTGCAAAAGGCAGAGGAATTGGTTAAAAGAAAAGGTATAAGAGTTCTTGTCATAGACCCATACAACAAGGTTAGGTACAAGAAGGGTCAAAAACTAGGTATTAATGACTATACTAATGAGTATCTTAATTTAATAGATAATTTTTGCAAAAAGCACGATGTACTAGTCATTCTTGTAGCACACCCAACTAAACCAGAGAAAATAGATGGAAGGCTTCAGCGCCCAACATTTTATGATGTTAAAGGGGGAGGTGAGTTTTACGACATGAGTCCACACGGAATTCTTGTGCACAGAGAAAGAACAGACGAAGGCATGAGTAGCAACCTCGTTACTATAAAGGTGTTAAAAGTAAAGTTTGCAAACCTAGGTATTAATGATGGAGAATGTATGTTTGCCTGGAATGTAAACAACGGTAGATATGATAAGGTTATAAACGGAGAGCCTAATTGGGATAATTCTAATTGGATAGAAAATCCAAAAAATAAAATTATTCAGACAAAAATAATAGATGGTGCTGTAAAAGATTTAGAAAATGCCTTCTAAAAAAAAGGTAGAATTCTTTGCACCCACAAAGGATATATACACGGCTTGTTCTTGGTGCCTTAATAACGACATCAAGGCTTGGATCCAACCAATTGGTAAACAATATGTTGTTGTTTTAGATTATCAAGGAAAAGTAAAACAGGGGAAAGAAATAGTTGACACGACAGAAGAAGCCTCTACAATTATATGGAAGCTTTACGAAAAAATATATAAAAAACAAAAATAATTTGGTTATTTAACTTAAATACTATAACTTTAATTGCATTATGAAAACTGATGCAATAGAACTTGTCCGAAAGTTTAATAAATCTTTTGGAATTTTGATAAATAAGAAGCCTGAAGCTCTTTCAAAATTAGATTACAAATTGAAATTTGATCTAATGATGGAGGAGCTTTCTGAATATATGGAGGCTTGTGAAAACGAAGACATAATAGAGATTGCCGATGCCGTGGTAGACATGCAATACATACTCAATGGAATTATACTAGCTCACGGACTTCAACATGTGTTTGAAGACATGTTTATAGAGGTGCATGAGAGCAATATGAGCAAACTAGAAAACGGCAAAGTTTTAAAAAGAAAAGACGGCAAAGTTTTAAAGGGAAAAAACTATTATAAACCAAACTTAAAAAAATATTTGAAATGAATTTAGAAGATCAAATAAAAAAAATTGTTGGATACAAGACCTGGTCAGTCATAAGGAAGGTAGACACTCTATTGGAAATGGATGCAGAGGCTTATACAAAACTAGGTAAAGATTCAAGCACCACAGAGATAAAAGAAACAAGAAAAAATAGCAGAAAAATATACAGGGCTATAGCTCAGATAAGTCCAATGGATGGATATATATTGGAAGCACACATGATGGAAAAAGAACTAAATTTGTAAAATGAAACAATTTGGTGCGTTTATTATAAATTACTTTAATGATCTGAACGATATATCCACAGATACATATGAGTCTATAATGGAGAGTGACTTTGATGGTGCTAAGAATAAAATAAACCGAATGATTTTTAAACTACAAGAGCTCAGAAAGCTTTTGCACGACAACAATGAATGAAGATATAAAGCAGTATGTCTTAGAGCATTATAAAAAAGGCTTCGACAACAAAACTACTCTGGCACGCATGTGTCGCAAAAAGTTTCAATTAGAAGAAACTCACACGGTAGAAAGATTAAGAAGAAATATTTCACATTTTCTTCAAAAACAACAAATTAAGGAAGAAAACCCTGCTCTTTTGCAGGAGTGTGAAACAGTTGGTATTGATCCATCAACTGTTGGACAGGCTTGGTATAAGGGAAAACACTGGAGTGTAAACTTTAAACCAGGGGCAGTTGGACCGAGCTTCGATCAGATGCTCAAAGATCATATAGAAGATGTTAAAAATCATACGTTTAAATATGAAAAAATTAAGCGAAACCACAGTCCTAATGATTGCTTACTTGTTATTGATCCTGCTGATGTACACATTGGGAAACTAGCCTCATCTTTCGAGACAGGAGAAGATTACAATTCGCAAATTGCAGTACAAAGAGTTCTAGAAGGTGTAGAAGGAATACTACAAAAATCATCTGGATTTAATATAGACAAAATATTGTTCGTTGCAGGTAACGATATATTACACATTGACACACCAAAGAGAACAACCACAAGCGGTACGCCACAAGACACGGACGGCATGTGGTATGAAAACTTTCTTATAGCAAAGAAGCTTTACATAAATGTTCTGGACAAACTTTTGAAAATTGCGGATGTTCATTTTATGTTTAATCCTTCTAATCACGATTACCAAAGCGGATTCTTTTTGTCTGATTCAATAAAATCATGGTACAATGGCTGTAAAAACATAACATTTGACACTTCGATATCACACAGAAAATACTTTAGGTACCACAACAACCTCATCGGAACAACACATGGTGATGGAGCAAAGCCACAAGATTTGCCATTACTTATGGCGCAAGAGGCTAGAGAAGATTGGTCAGCGTCAAAGAACAAGTATGTATACATACACCACATACACCATAAGATGTCTAAAGACTATATCGGTGTCACTGTCGAGGCTCTTAGATCACCATCTGGAACTGACTCGTGGCACCACAGAAAGGGTTATCAACACGCCCCTAAAGCTGTTGAAGGTTTTATTCACGAAAAAGAGTTCGGACAAATAGCAAGATTTACACATTTATTCTGATGTTTTTAAAATTTATAGACTTTACGGTATTCTTGACGTCATTTGTTTGTGTCGTATATTTGATAAGAATTTTATTTTTTAATAAAACCGATTTGTAATCACTATCATCAATGAATCATGAAAGAACAGGAGCTAGTAAAAATAAAAAACAAAACAATACAAACACAAGCAAACCTAATAGCTCTTCAGCATACTGTAGAGAATTTGCAGAGGATTTACGTAGGTCTACACGAAGTGATGAAAAAACTGGATGGTTACGACAAGGCACTAGAGGAATTCAAGGAAACTATGAGTCAAGATTCTGGGAAGACGGATGGAACTAATAATAAATCAGATGATTGAAATAAGAATTTTTCCTGTATATGGACTTGCAGTAGGTGTTAATTACTGGGATACATACATGGATTATGATCTAGAAGACTTCAAGGAAGATGGAGAATCTGTACATATGTTGCAATTTCTTTTGTTTATATTCGGATTTTCCGTAATTTGGTACAAGAGCTTAGATTAGCTTTTTCATATAGATGTTTGTTTCAAAGCTCCCATCAGCAAATATAGTTGGTGGGAGTTTTTTGTATTTTTACAACATGAGGTATAATAAAATCATTTATAGTACAACTCTAACTACAATGCAGGAATTCATGTATTACGAGTTTCTTTCAGCCAGTGAAGTGTTAGATAATCTTGATGATCACTACATGTATGTTAATTTAATTTCACAAGGAGAAACATACGTTTCTTACTTTAAGGACAGCCAGGTACAAAGACTTGTTGAGAGAGAAAGTATGACTATTAAGGATGCAGTGCTTTACCTGCATGATTCATTTGGCTTCTTTCAGGAGTTTAGAGAGCTTCTTTACTGGAACGGTATTAATAGTTTAAAAAAATATGTACCTTGTACTGGAGAGATAAGAACAACAGAAGGCGTAGAGCCTGTAACTGAAGACGAATGTGTCTTTGCTAAAAATGAAAAAGAAGCCAAAGACCTGTTCGCACAGTCTGGGGTTAGAGGAATATTATATGTAATAGATTTAGATGAATAAATTCCCATGCACATCTTGCGGTGCTTGCTGCAGAAGATTAAATATATTACCTGAAGAGGTAATAGAAAAAAACGGATTGTCCTTGAATGATAAAGGCCATTGTACGAACCTAAAAGAGGATAATACATGCGAAATATACGAGGACAGACCAGAGATATGTATCGTTGATCACTCGAAGTGGGATTTACCTAAAGACAAATACTACAAGGAAGTTGCATCCATTTGCAATGAATGGATGGATGAAGACAATTCTGATTACGAAAGAGTAGAATTATGAGAAGGAAGCTAAAAAGTCGACAAATAACTCGATCAACGAAAGTAAAGTATAAAGGAGTACAATTTGCCTCCAAATTAGAAATGCACATGTACAAACTATTGTGCCAAGAAAAAATAGCAGTAGACTACGAAGGTAAAACATACGAAATAGTTGAGGGATTTGATTTTGAAGCTGCAAGTTACGAAAAAACTAAGACTAGAAAAGAGCTGCACGATAGAGGCAACAAAAAGGTCTTGCCAATTAAATACACACCAGACTTTATAGACAGAAACGACCCACCTCGATTTATAATAGAATGCAAGGGAAATCCTAACGAAGCTTTTCCTTTACGCTGGAAGCTATTTAAGAAGCACCTAATGGACGAAAACATAAAAGCAACTCTATTTATGCCAAGAAATCAGAAAGATTGCTCAGAGGTCATTAAAAACATCAAGAGCTTATTTAACTAATTTATTTTCTTGTCCATGTTCAATCTATCTCTTATTGCGTCTTTGGTCAAGCCTCCTTTTTTCTTCTCTGGAATATCCTGTATTGCTTGCACGTCTTTTTTAGATGTCGTGAGGTATTCTCTTTCAATCTTACCTCTTAGTATTCTATTAAACCTCGCAAGGTCTGCAGACGGAAACAATAAGTTTAAAAACTCTGTAGTGTGTAAAACATCCGCTGCCTTTTTAGCTTGGTCAACTACCATTCTGTTTTTTCCAATGCCCATATAACTAGGAACTTCTCCAGACTTAAAGTATGCAAGACCATTTACTAGAGATCTAACATCTTCTGTCGCCAACTCTAGTATACCTGCATTAGACAGAATCATTCCAGCAATATCGTATTCTGATATAGGCCCAAGCTCAGAGCCTAAGGACCTCATGGAAGGGTTGTATATGTTGAATAAATCATCCTTTGTTATTCCCAAATCTTTTAACCTGTTGTTTACAACAGAATACATCACATCGTTAAAAAAAGATGGTGTTGGAGATGGCATCATGCCGTCTACCATTGACGTAAAAAATTCTTTACTAAGATTTCTATCGTAATTGTATAGTTTCATTTGTTGTCTACTAACAGTTTCGCCTGTAAATTTGCCGTAAAAATTAGCATATTTACCTGCAACCACATCTAACTCGTCATCGTATCCGAGTAGAGATGATATCATTCCACTCATTAATTCTGAAAACACGAGAGAGAACGTTGGTGTTAAAGCTTTGAATACACCAATCTCTATACCTGCAGAAACAATCCTTCTTCTTGCATCTGACTTGTCTTGGTCCGATGCATATTCATCGCCCTGGATAGAAAGATCATTGGCAATACCTACTTTTCTGTTGTATGCAAATCGACCAAACAAGAATAAAACTTGCGCCATCATTTTGCCTCCTTCACTAGAATCAGCGCCAAAGACTCCACCTAAGTTCCATGGAGTCGACTGTGTTTGAGATCTAGATACTTGTTCATCAGCATAAGCTATAGCTCTAGGGTTTACTTTTTCCTGTGTGTAGTCCCAAAACTCTTTGTCGTTCATGTTCTGAACGTCCTTATTGTTTTTCATTTCATAGTCCATGTAGAACGAAAGAAAGGTCATTCTACCTGCTAACTGGTCAGAATTAGCTAAAAGGCTTTCTAATAAATAATCTGCACCTTTGTTAATTCCACTCCCTATTCCTTGGGACACCTTACCTGCTACGGTTCGCGCCTTTTCTACATTAGCCTTATCTAAATAACCAAAGGTAAAAGCAGATTTACCTCCCCTGGACATAGTGACACTCTTACTAAGCACGTTTTCGTACAACTTATTGTTTACATCTTCCGTGCCCTTAAACATCGTAAAGTTAAGCGTCTTTGAAATAAGAAATGTTCTTGCTTGTGGACCCATGTTGGGGATCTGTGCGAACAAAGCACTATAAGCCTGCTTGACTCGCATATCTACTGTAGCTAGTCTTTTTGTTGCAGCTACTTTAGTTATAGTTCCAAATATATCTCTTGCAACATTAGCAAAACTCCTTTGCACTTGCGTCTGACTACCTACATTGTTAAGTCTTTTGTTAAGCCTATCTGTCTTTTGCAAAAGAAGCTCTTTCATATACTCGAAATCATTTTTGTCTGATTTAGAAAACGCTCTTTTAGATGCAGTTTGATCAAACAAGTCTTCGAATTTTTTTGAGTTTATTAATCCTTCGTACCTAGACATTAGAGGAGCTGCACCTACATGTGCCAATGTGTTTTCAAAAACCTTAAAAGCTAGCCTATCATAGTTTTCTAAATACAGATCTCCAGGAATAGACATTTGCTCTCCAGACTCCCTTAGTATAGATGGCGATCCAGGCTCTCTCATATAGTCGAAATCACTTGTAAAAGCAGTAGCAGCACTTGTAGCAGAGTTGACATTTGCAAAGAATGTGGGTGCAAATCTATTCCACATAGTCGGTTCGTTACCAACATAATCTCTCATGTGATTTAGAAACGTACCCTTCTGTTCCTCAAACATTTCTCTGATATAATTAATACCAGCAACATTGTCTGCGTCTGCTCTTGACTCTAAATTTCCATAATTTATAGATCCTTCGACCATTTTCTGATATACTTTAGAGTATGCATCAAAGATCTGTTTACCTCTTGTGCTATTATCTCTAGATAGTTTTTCAGTGATGTATCTTTGTAGCTCTATAACTTTTGTCTGAAATTGCTTATCTATTGTTTCCTGAAGCGATCTACCTTGCTTACCTTGATCCACATACTTTCCTAAAAAAGCTAGCATACCTCTCTCTATCTGAGATTCTAGAGATTGAAACTTTTCGTTTCTTGATTTGGAAATCTTATCTCCTAAAAAGCTAAGCGTTTGGTATGGGCTTCTTTTTCCGTCAACAAACCTTTGTGCTGATGTTACGGCAACATCTATGTTATTTGATATTGTCATGGGAATCATTCTCATAGAAGAGTTCTTAAACATATTAGAAAGAACTTGTTCTACTGAAGAAATTGCGACATTTTTTATGGTAAAAAGACTCTCTATGAAGCTTTGAGGTTTTATCTTCTTGCCTGCCATGTTAGAAGGCATGGCGGCATTTAATTTATCTGCCTCTTTATTAGCCTCCACAACCCTCTCGTACGTCTTCAAAAACCCAGAGTTATCTGCTTTGAAATTTCCGTTTTCGTCCGTCAAAAGCTTGCCTAAAAATCTCTGAACCTCTTTCTTTTGATCCTCATTCATGGAGGAATCATTATTTTGATTTAAAAAAGAAATCATTTCATCGATCTTGTCTCCGTGTCGAGTGAATATATTTTGTGACCTATCGAATAAGGTGCCAGAATTATTTGCGTCACGCATTAATCCTAGATTAGTAGCGCCTTGACGCATAGAACTATCAAACTCTGTTACAGGCTCAAGAGTAGGTTGTTGAACTCCCTCCTCCTCTTCTTCTGTTTTATCCACAGAAGTTAGGTATTGTGACTCAAGTATTTCTGTTGTCTCTTTAGATCTTTGCAAAAAGGAATCAGGATTTATTAGTTTAGAATTGTTTTCTATCTTCTTAACCTCCTCGGTCAGCTTCTTTTTAAACAAATCTTTCTCTGTATCATTAGTAGAATTGTTATAGTCATTAGATAACATTTCTATTTTTAGTTCTGAAGAAGCTATTTCTCTTACAACTGCATCATCAGATATGGCTACTTGTACCATTTTATCTAACTTGTTTTGTACTACAGCCTGGGATAACTCTAGCCTCTTATCTACTAAAGCTTGAGATGGGGTTTTTCCATTCTTCTCCAGCTCCATTATAGCAGAGTCTACATTTTTAAATTCGTTGGATAGATTCTGTTCTTCTTTACTCATGATCCTGTCAGATACACGGCTCATAACATAATCATTTGCTGCAGCACTTCTTTTGTTTGCTCCTAAAACACCTAAAGGAACAGATGTGAATAATGATGCAACACTTGTGTTTTTAACCTCTTCAACATAATCAGAAAACTCATAGTTCTGTACTCCTGATACATCGTCAACGAACATATTTTCAATAGCAATAAGCCCTTCTTCAGGTATTTCATAACCTGCTGTTTTTAAAACTCCAGTTCCTTTGGCTCTTAGCCCTTTGCCATACTCTCTTACTAAATCTAAAAGCTCTCTTTTGCTGGCGTATCCAGCTCCTTTAGATGCCTTCATCATTCCCTTGAGCATGTTGTATGTAAATAATCTTGTGATTGCTACCTCTCCAACTCCTTTCGCTAAAGACAAAGACCTAGCTCTGTCTACAGTCATGTTTTCGTATCCTCTCAAAGACAAAGGCACATATCCGTTAGCTTTTTTATAGTCGCTAGCCAAGTTCATATACTCCATGTATTGGTTCATAGAACCTCCATATACACTCAAACCAGCCACTGACAATCCAACTTCTGGAGCTAAAACAAACAAAGTAGTGATTGGAAGACTTTCTGCGGCAGCAACTCCACCCTTAGTGAACAATTCATATGCAGAACTAAAATCACTTATAGACCCTGAAGTGTTTATTTGCTCATCTCTTAGCTTTCGAACCTCTGCTCTCATTGACTTGAACAAGGGATTAAAGTGTGCATTGAACATTGACTCTACCTTATCCTGCTTCTTTTTTTCATCCATGTCGTCAGGCAAACTATAATATGTCATAAGCCTGTCAGGAAGATTGGCTACATCGTAAATAGTTTCAGCAACATTTGTTACAACATCTAATGACGAAGCTAGTAAGGGAATGCCAAGAGATTTTACTCCGTAATCTATTCTTTCTTTTAAAGATCCGTCATGCGTTTGTTTATTTAACAACTCAATAGAGTCGTTTGACATTTTATCAACGATACCCTTAACAAGCTCACTAGAGAACATGTCTGTATTCATGTCTACCTGTATGTCCACATCACCGTTATGATATGCATTTCTCATTGTGAAATCATCAACTACAGATTTCAAATACTCATAAGACACGTTTCTACCCTGAACTCTCACAGATGGAAGTATCATGTGTTCTGGTCTTAACATGCCAGAATTTAACAAGTCAGACAAAAATGGCTCACCATATTTATCATCGCTTACCCATCTGTCCAAACCTCCAGACGCATCAATAAGCCTGGACACAGTTCTAGAAAGACGCTCTTGTTGCCCCTCTCTTGTGTTGATTGTTGATTTTTTTTGTTCTATTTGTTCTTCTAGCTCTAAGTAACGATCGTAATCTTTTGACCTTTTTTTAATGGTATATCCGCCAGCACCTGTCTCGTAATCAAACTTACTCAGTCTTTCGATCTGAGATTCCAGCATGTTTAGATCTAACGTAGCATCTTCAAGTTGCTTTTCGCTTACTCTAACAATATCTTGATTAATCTTGTTTACCGTTTGATATGGGTTTTGATCGAATGAGTTTATATAGAACTTGGCAGGATCAGAATAGTTGTCTGCCATAAATTTCTTTATAGAATTTGCTGTTGCTATATGTTTATCTTCCTTGTTAGTACCTTTGTCGGCAGTATTAAATTCTTTCAAGCCTAACATAGCAGAAGCTAGGGGGCTGTTAGCAACTATTGCGTTCTTGACATTTTTCTTTAAACCAAATGTAGAATCACCTATCACATCCACAACATTTACTCCCACACTTATAGGCTCAGAAACCTTTCCGTTTGGAGCTGTAATTACAATGTTATCACTGCCAGATACTGCCTGTTCGAACTTAAATCCCAGGTCGCCATATCTTTTAGTAAGAGCTATCTGAATATTCTTTTCATCACTATCAAAAGCAGATAAATTGTTTTCTATAAAAGAGGCGTTGACTTCACCAAACTCAGTATCTCTTTGAAAATACTCTAGCTTTTCTTGGTGTCTTTTATCTATGTCTTTGTTTTTAGAGATGTTGCCTCTCCATGTCTCCACATCTAACATGTTAGAAAGTTCGTCTACACTAGATCTAGCCTTGTTAGAAGTGCTTCCTGCATAATAAGAATCTCCTTTTCTTTTTTCTCCAATATCATACGTTAAAGGAATTGAAGCAAATTCTTTAGCGAGTCCTAAAGAAAACTTATCTCTGTTTTTGGCAGGATCTCTCAAAAAATCTTCTAATCCCCTTCTTTTCAGCAAAGAAATAGCCAATTGTCTTTGTAAGTCATCTGTAAAAGGCTTACTTGTATCTATGCCTTCTTTTTTTATAACATCCTCTAGAGTTCGTCTTTTGAACTGAAACCTCCCTACGGCTACATCCTTATTGTTCTTCTGCCAATCCATTACAGCTTTTAACGGCATGTTTGTGAAGTCATGTTTTTGGTCAGAGGTATAGTCGCCAAAATAAGCGTTTGGTCTATTGTCAGATTCTAGTCTGCCAACATAATCAAGTAAGTTGTCTACGTATTCTTTGTTATCCGTTAAGAGTGAATCCGATGAATAGATCTCTTCTTCCGAAGGAAAGAGTGAATCCGTATCGCCTTGAAGAATTGCATCCACAAACTTTGCTCTCTCGGTCTGCTTTGTCTTTTTTTTTTTAGATTCTTCATCTTCTATACCTTCAAACGGTTGTTCAAATGAAATAGAATTGACAAGGTTTGGGACTATCTTTAGGTCTGGAATATTGTGACCACCTTTACTATTAAAAATATCTTGTATCTTCTGATAATCCTTTTGTGCAAAAATATCTGGATTTGATTGATATATATCTCTAAATTTCTTTTCTACGTATGGATTCATAATTAAGATTTTAAACCTTTAATAATAGCATATAACGCCTGAACATCTGAAGTTCCAGGATATTGTTGTTTGTAAGCATCGTAATAAGCTTGAAGGTTTGGATCCTCATCATAAAGCTGTCTAAGAACATATCCAACATTATCTGGTGAAAGAGCGTTAGAGACGCCTGGTCTGACAATTGATTTCTCTGTAACATCAGCAACACCACCTGTTTGCATGCTTGCTATTTTAGCATCAGCAGATGAGCTAGCGATAGTTCTTTGATGTACAGAAGGACCTGTTATTCTTATTGCATCTGGTTTAGCCACCATAACAGTGTTTCCATCAGCATCAACTACATTTTCATACTTCATTGAAAAAGCTAATCCAGATAAAGAGCTAAACTTCAATCCACTATTTGTAGATATCTTGCCCTCCAAATCTTCCAAGTCTGTTCCTAATGAAAAATGTTGAAACGTAACATTTTTGTACTCTCCAGAATCATCGTATGTTGGAACATTGTAATCAAGACTTTTTCCAGATTCGTCAAACAAATCTTTATTAAAATCCTTGAAATCACTTGTGTCTACTACTTCACTATATTCATCATATCCTGAATTATATACTGCACTAATTCCCTCTTCAATATTCGCTGCTGTTAGACCTATTTTTCCAGCAGCAAATGTTTTTGCTATATCTTCAAAACCAAATGACTGCCCATAGCCTGCGTTAGATGATCCTCTCGGAACAACATTTCTACCATCACTAATAGTCATCGTAGGAGAGTATCTTCCAGAGGTAGTTCTTTTTTGAGGAACAAACTGAAGCCTCCCTTGTTCTTTGACGCCAACCTTATCTAATAAATATCTTTTAAAGTTTTCCTTAGCTTCTTTTCTTTGTTCATCCGTAAGAATAACTCTTCCGTCTTTGTGCTTCATTCCTCCTTCTCCCAGACTAACACCCATCTCATCATACATAAATGAAATGACCTTTTCGTCACTTGACTCGAAGTTGTCAAGATAGTTTTCTAGAAACGAACCAAACTGTTCTGGATTTCCAACAACATGCTTAGATAGTAAAGCAGGGTTGCCTTCCAAATCCTCAAGGCTATATTCAAAGGATTGGTTTTTGCTCATATATAAATCTTGCAATTCACTAAAAGCATCAAGAGGATCAAATTTTTCAATGTCCTGAGATCCATTCATCATGAATCTTTTGACATCCGTTTGTTGTGTTATTGGATTGCCATTCTCATCCTTTCCCTTTATTTCGTCTATAATTATAGATCCATTTTCTGATCTAACATCAAACACAGAGTCAGGATTAAAAACACCACCCAAATTTTCCATGTATAAATCTCTTGTTACTTCAGATAGAGATTCATCCGACTGTATTCTTTCCATCTCATTCTTAGACCATTCATTGACGCCTGTGATAGTTTTTGCAGATGAAAGGCTGTTAGAGTAACCTTCGTTAAAATCAGCCATAGTAAAACCGTCGACTCCAACTTTTTTTCGCATATTCATCAAGTCATTCCTAATAGCTTCACCAGTCCTAGCAAACATCTTATCCACATCAGCATTACCTGTCAAAGGAAACTGTGTTTGATTTATGATCTCTTCTTGCTTCTTCTGTATTTTTTCAACCTGTCGCTCTCTAACTTGATTGATGTATCGAGTGCCTGCAAGAAACTTATCTCCTATAGCACCAAAGTCCTCTTGAATAGGACCTCCTGATGTACTATAATTGTACATCGACCTGTTTACAAAGTTTCTTCTTCTAGACATTATGAATTAAATATTGAATAATTAGCACCATCATTGCGTTTAGCCCTATTAGATACTCTCTTAGACTGTCTTATTGTTTTTCTGGTATTCCTAGATGACTTTCTATTAGCTTTATTTCCTTCTGGGTCATTTATAGCCTGTGACTCACTTCTGGATAATCCAAATGATAATGCTGTGTTAGCTACATCACCCATTCCACTCATAACATCTTGTCTAGCAGCTCCAATATCAGAAGCAGTACCAGATATCTGTGCTGCTAATCTTTCTTCACCAACCATATTAATTGTAGATTGTTCTTGAGCAACCATAGAGTCTCTCTTAAACATAGCTTCATCAATGTCAGCTCCGATCTGTCTGTAACCTTTCGTTTGTGCTTCTTGGAAGTCTCCAATACCGCCAGCAATAGCTCTTGTTCCAGCCTGTTGCATTTGAGATGCTGCACTAGCAGCTTGTCTTTGAAGTTCTTCTCTTTGAATTTGTGTTCCTTCAGTAGGAACTTGTAATGCTTCAAATGCGTTTAATGGAAGTGGTGCAGCCTCAAGCTCTCTCATTTTTTGCTGAGCAGCTTTCTTTCTGGTAAACCCATCAACCATCTTGGCAACACCGCCAACAACGCTTATTCCCATTGATATTGCTGTGAATGGATCCATAATAATTAATTTTTACAAATATACAAATTTTAAAGGTTACTCTTTGTAACCTCAGAGTTAACGGCATAAATTTCAACAGGATCTGTACTGGAGTTGGTCATTGTTACTTTAGCGTAATAACCTCTTACTCCTTCTGATTCCGATGTTTGATTTTTGCCATACATAATAAATTCTCCTGGGTTAGGCATTGAAGATATATCTTTAATATCAATACTGTTTTGATTTATAACATCAACAACACCTACCAACGTCATGTTTCCTATTTCCGATGTATCTTCATCAACGACTGCTTTGTATACGTTGTCCTCAACAGAAATGGTTGAGTCAGGAAGTTCAGAGAAAGTTATAGCGTCAGCAGATACACTGCTACATATCCCAATACCCTGAAATGTAAGTTTCTTTGTATCCACTTCGTCATTATTATTTCTAATATAACCGTAGTACATGTTTTCCCTTTCAACAAAAGAGGATTTGTCTATGTGTCCGCTTTCAATATCACTATCAACAATAAAGTCCCAGTTTTTGCTGCTTCCTTCTGTTTTTATAGCTCTAAACATTTTAACTTCAGAAGGTCCTTCATTAGACACAAATTCTACTTTAGTATTATACTGCTGACCGTAGAAAGTGTTTCTGTCATTATCGTCTTTATGGTGCGCATATATTTGTCCATTTTTGAAAGTAAAATACTCATCATTAAGGTTGTCAATCCATTCTGGTTCATAAGAATAGAACGATGTCCAACCCTTGGCGCTATCTTTATATGTTACTGTTTTTGCCATATTATACTACTGATACGGTTAATGTGGATGTTCCGAAAGCACCTGAAGCACAGTCTAGGGGTTCTAGTTGTAGTTTGTAAGTACCTTCAGGTAGTGTCATTCTTTTTGTCTCTACGGTTGGACCAGCCTGCTCAACACCATTCACAACATATGGTGGGTATGCGTATAAGTTTGTTGGAAAAGATGCATACTGACTGTAGATACCTTCATTGTTTAGAAGTAATCTTCCTGTAGATCTTACGTATTGGCCTGTTGCAACATTTACAGATATTTCTACATCAACCTCTCCTTCTGTTTCTACAACGAATATCACCTCCCTATTATAAGATCCAGAGCAATCTATAGATGTTGTTGTTGTTCCTGTTATAACGGCAGATGTACTTGGTATGACAGAAGGCGTTGAACAACAATCTATACACTCATTGTATATTGGATAGGTTGCGTTAATAAGGGCATTATGTGCTTGTTGAGGCGATACTTGTGATTTTATTTGCCAACAGCAAGAGCTGTTTTCTGTTTTTACAACTTGACCTTCGTTCAACTGTCTTTTTGTTCTTACAATTCTATACTCTAAATTGTTTGAGCAGTTTACAGCCTCATAATGATTTTTATTTAAATCAATGTCAGAAAACCCATCAGCCCACTTTACAAAATCGTATCCAATTTGAGCTCCACTATTAAGGAAGGGCTCAGTCAATGACTCAAGTTCTCTGTCTGTATCTGGGTACATTACTTGTGAAACTTTCTGCCCAGTAGAGCAGTCTGTAATCTGAAAATAAGCAGTTTTTACTGGATCATGATTAAAAACATTGTAAACAGCACACTCAGAGTTAGCCACATCCTGTGTAATACAAGGACTACAATTTGTTGCCTCTGGTATAGGAATCTGTGTAACTGTGGGTGCAGGTGCTGGTGTTGGTGATGGCGCAGGTGTAGGCGTTGTACCTACTGGCACAGGTGTAGGGGCTACTGTGGGAGCAGGAGTAGGAACGTCAAACACATATAAAGGACAAGATGTTGTGTCAGAATATGGGGCAATGTAGTCAGAGTCAGAAGCCTGATTAGCCTTCGTCTCTGTCGTAGCCTTTCCGTTAATATACTTTCTTAACCTTGTAACAGTCTTGAGTCCAGTAGTCTCTGCCATTTACTGAATTTTCTACAAAGATAGTAAATTAACCAACCTGCTTTTTTATCCAATCGTAAGTTAATTTGATTCCGTCCTTTAGTTTGTACTTAGGTTTCCATCCTATCAGCTCGTAAATCAACCTATTATCAGAAGACCTTCCTCTGACTCCAAGAGGACCTTCTATATGTTTTATTTTTAATTTTTTATCGGCAACACTCATAACTGTATTCAACAGTCCGTTTATAGTTACCATTTGCTCTGAACCTATATTAATAGGACCTAAACTTTTATCTTGCCTCATAAAAGCGATTGTAGCGTCAATAGCATCGTCTATGTATAAAAAGGATCTGGTTTGTTTTCCGTCACCCCAAACCTCAACAACCTTGTTGTTTTCAGCCACTTTCCTACACATGGCTGCAGGTGCTTTTTCCTTGCCGTCATTCCAAGAACAATTAGGTCCGTATACATTGTGATATCTAGCAACTCTAACGTCTAAGTTTTCGTTTCTATTTGCAGACAGATATAATCTTTCTGAAAAAAGCTTTTCCCATCCATATTCAGAATCAGGGTTTGCAGGGTAGGCACTACTCTCCTCTGTAATTGGATTGTTTGGATCTAGTTGATTGTGCTCTGGGTAAACGCAAGCTGAGCTAGAAAAAAATATTTTTTTTACATTAAAAGATACAGCGCTATCAACTACATTAAGATTTATCTTTGATGAATTAGACATTACCTGCAAGTCGTTATCACCAGAGAATATGTATCCTGCACCACCCATATCTGCTGCCAAATTGTATACCTCATCAAATGAATTTTCACTATCATCTAACGACTTTTGGTCTGGTGCATGCATACACAAAGAAACAAATGATGGGTTTCTTAAATCTAAAGAAGCATATTCATCACATATTTCCTCTTTAGAATGAAATGAAGGCTCTTTTTTTATGTCTGCAACCCTTACGAAGCAACCCTCTTCCTTTAATCTTTTAGCTAAATGACCACCAACGAAGCCACCTCCTCCTAATACTAGTACCTTTTTTTTACTCATTTTTATTTATTTTTATTTCACTTTCTATTTCTTCGATCCACTGATCGACAGTTCTTTTTGTTTCCCTAGACTTGAATAAAGGCAATGGATTTTTTATGTAATTATCCAATTGATTATCTTCATGCCACAAGGGTCTTAGCTTCTTATCTCCTCTCTCTGTGTTGTCGTTGTAGTTATGCCAGACGTTTGCAAACTTTGGAACATAAAAATCATATCCTGCCACATAGGCTAAACAAGAGTATATTTCTTGATCCAGAAACGGATTTATCAAAAGATCATTATTGTCATCATACTTGATTACATCTACGATTTCTCCCCTACCAAAAACATTAGAACCTGATACATGAAAAGTTTTACAGTATCCCTCTCCCCTTGGTGTCGTTCCTCTGCTATTGAAAAAAGGAAAAGCATTCTCTTTGAAGCTTAATATTTTATTGCAATTTAGACTATCGTTTTGTATGTAGTTATTGTATTCCATGTAATTCCTGACATCTGGCGGAAAGCCAGTTAGAAAGCTGTTATCTGGCGATTCATCTATTTGTTGTGATATACCTATATCCCAATTCCTGTAAAATCTACAATGACTGTCAACTTGTAAGAATATTTCCTCATCATTATATAGTTCGTTGTTTATTCTGTTCCTGGCGTAACCAACACCTTTTGCTTCTTTATAATGACAATATATTATTTTCACATCATTCATGAGCCTTAGCCTATTCAACATCCACTCTTCATCCTGAAGCATCACTCCAAATACAAGTCTATCTGGAAATGCAGATTTTTCTCTTGCGTCATCTATCGTTCTTATTAAATCTAAATCTCGATATGAAGCTATATTTATGAAAATCTTTCTATCATCTTTTTCAGGTGTCCAATAGTATTCAGATAAGTCATGCCATGAAGATTGATTGTCTTTGCTCCAAGGTAAAATATCGTAAGCAGAATCAACAGAATCATGATTATTGTATTCTAATATCCTGACGCTTTGATTTATTGAAGCTCTATTTACATTTATGTAGTCGCTAAATGTGCTTAGTCTACTGCCTAAAAACTCTTCTGCATTACTGCAGGTTATAATGTCTATTGCTATTTCTTTAAGAGGGTCTGTTATATCATACAGATCTGAAAAGAAATGTTTGTTTTGTATGTTTAATGAGTCAAAAAAGCTTTTATCTTTTTCATCTGTTGCTATATAAACTGGTTTGTCATAAAAGTAATCTGGTAGAAATTCATTTATAACGCTCAAGTCATACTCCATATTAGGTCTGTCCGATAAGAAATCACCTCTCCTTATGTGAAGTGCGTTGTATCTTCCCATCTTCTTCTTAGCTTCGTTTGCATACCTATAAAGATTTTCATTAAAACGAATACCTCTAATAATCTTATTTTTTATATAGTTTCTTTTGTTTGGAGAAGATCCATACACTATATAATAAAAATGACCGAATAGATTTCTTGGAAAGTGAATAAACTTAGCTTCAGAGTCTACGGAGAAAGGCTTTCTGCCTGAAGCAAACATTTCAAAGTCTTTCTGATCTTCGATATCTTTATATACTACAAAATCCTTGTCTGGAGGAGGTAGCGGATGTAGTGTTTCGTATTTAGATGAGAAGGTCTTTATCTCTGCTATTTTATCTATACCATTAAAATATCCTATCTCACTGTTAAGAGAAGCATATTCTTCTACATCATGATAATCAACAGCGTTAAATGTTTCTAAGAACGTGTCTTTTCTCCAAACACTAAATATATCTAGGTATGATTTGGTGTCATTCCAATCGTTAATACCATTGAAATACACTTTTGGTGGAATTATTAATGTTCTTCCTGTTATCTCTGATATAGCAATAGCTATCTCGAAAGACATTCTAACATTAGAGTATCCTGCCCACCAAGGCTCAAAAGATATATACTTATTCTGCGACATACTTCCAGTCGTTAAGCTTATAATGAACAAACATGTTTCTGAAGTAAGTTCCAGCAAACAGATAATTTCTTCCGTGCTCACAAGCTGCAGACTCGTACAAAATCATTTCACCAACATCTGCATGTACCTGATTCCAAGCTCCATTATGAGATTGTATGTCCAAAGGCCAATCATCAGCAAACTCTTTGTCCCTGCAACCGCACTTCATGTCTTTATCTACGATTATTATAGAAGATATATGGTGAGTTTCTATTCTATCTTTGTGTGGAGTTAAACCAGCTCCTCTCAAATAAGATCTAATTCCATATATAAAAGACGGATCTAGTTTAGTTTTAGCAAACTCTTCGTGTAAAGGAAGCAACATTTGATGTAGTCTGTCTCTTTTTTCATATACTTGACCCACATCTAAAAGCTCACTTGTCTTACCTACACCTGGTATTATGCTATCCTTACCTTCAAAAATCTCTTCTCTTGCAGAAGCCTTAACGTCTTCATACATTTCCTGTATTAAAGCCCAGGCATCTTCTGGGACCTTTACAACCTTAAAACCTGATTCATCAAACTTAGGTATGTTGTCGTGATTAGTAAAAACCTTTCTCAAATCATTTGACTTTGTTTTCCTGTTATGATGCTCTGTCGCTAGTCTTACATCTTCAGATCCATTCCATTCGTTCTCTCTCCACCAAGATGTAATTATGTATTTTGTCCCAGACACAACATCTGTTCCTTCATGAAGAGTGTCATGTTGAGGCACACCGTTCTTTGTGTTTTCCCAAAAAACAGCCTTACCTGTTTTAGGTTCTACTGTTTTGTCTAAATTTGGAAAGTTCGTTCCGCCTCCTTCGAAATCTTCATTCAGATAAATCATCATTGTGTATGTTCTGTTTCCAGAGCTAAGACAATGATTGGTGAAAGAATCACCTGTAAAATAATCGTGATGCTGTCTAAAGAATTGACCAGATTCATATTTTTGACCCTGTATAGGCTCTCCTTTACCAAGGTCTTGTTGCAAAAAAGAAGCTATACGCCCTTTTACTTCAACATTCAAATTAACATTAACATCAAGGTTGGATGTATATGAAGTTCTAGATGAGTCTGTTGTTGATGCTTGTGATCCAGATCCTGCTACAGAAGATCTTACATTGTTTGCTTCAATGCCTAATATAATATTATCACATTCTTCTTTCGTTAGAAAGTTCTCTATTTCTGTTATCATTATATTTAAATTTAATTATATTCATTTAAAATCCTCCGTCTCTATTTACGCACCCAGAACAGTCATTGTATTCTGTAACCCAAGAAAGAGTTGGAGATATATTGGATGGTTCTAATAAAGTGTAACACGCAGCATCACTAGCTAACACAATATCTCCTGTCACGACTTGACCTGAGCTATCCCATGCAAGATACTGATTATTTTGTCCGTCACCTCCTGCGCACGGTTGTAATGCCCAAGAAGCATATGAAACTGTTGGAGCAGGTGTAGGTGCTGGTGTAGGGTTAGGAGTTCCACATGATGAACTTGCTTCAATATTTCCTGTACTAGGACTCATGGTGACAGTATTAACTACTGCACACACCGTCTGGGTTTGTCCAGTTGGTAAGCTTACACTTGTTGACGATCCTCCACACTCCGTGTATGTAAATGTAACAGCTCCAGATCCAGAAGGTCCTGTTAATATATAATTGTAGCATTCTTGAGGCGCTACAGGAGCAGGAGCAGTTGTAGGTGCTGGTGTAGGTGCTGGTGTAGGTGCTGGTGTTGGTGCACTACAAGCAAATTTTGAAGTTACAGTACCATTATATATATTAATTCCTGAACCGCTCAAAAGCAAATAATTCCCATCGGCATAACTAGACGAACCTTGATTATCTTGATACACAGAGTCACCTTCAGTTGGATAACTCCCTGATCCATTATGGTAAGCAGACGTATAACCTCCTGAATGCGCACAAGCTTGAGTTCCATCCGTGTAACTTTGATCTGAAATAGAGAATGATGGATATGAAAACACTGGAGCTGGTGTTGTTGTAGGGGCTGGTGTAGGAGCAGGAGTAACTGGGTTAGCATTTATAACACATTTACCTGTATCTTGAAAAGGTGGGACGTAATCCTTGTCACCTTTTAAGTTTGGTTTTGTGTCAAAAGTAGCGACTCCATCAACTAGCTTCTTTAGCTCTGTAACTACAACTATACCAGTATTAGCCATCTAAAATAATTTTACACAAAGTTACTAATTTTTGAGACTCGCTTCTTTTAGTAACTTATAATATTTATATGAGCATTTTTTTTCATCTAGCTTTAAATCTGTAGCAAATGGATCGTTGTGGATATAAGCTCCCTTGTAAAACATTCCTGTGTGTGAGGAAGTAACACCAGCGTTGTGATATATGGAGCAATCATCCCATCTTTTTATAGGATCTGTTGCCCAACAAAAGTCCATATCTGGATGTATTCTTGTTTCTATGCCCTTCATCCAAGCCATCCATAATGTAGCCCACATTTCAGCGGTCCAAACCTGTAGCATATGATAATTAGGGTCGTTTTTTTTCTTGGCCTTTTCATATACGCTTGTCATTTTGTAAAGGTTAACTCCCATACTGTAACAGTCGTACCAAAACTTTGCATCTACATTTTTAATGATGTATTGCGCTCCTCCAGAATTATCTTCGTTTTTTTTAACAGTCTCTTCATCCATACCTGTCGTAATGAGCATAGTATCTAATGTATCCTTTCCCTTAGACATAATATAATTATATCCTAAGTAGCTTTTAGTGTCGCTTAGATACCAAACATCATCATTACACAAATGATCTAAACTAGGATTTTTAGTAAAAACGATATCAGAATCATGAAAAAAAACGGAATAATCTCTTGTTTCAGGAAACTCTTCATAGTATCTAAATAATAAATAATGTTTTATGCTGGGTATGTAGGACTTATCTGGTCTGCCATCTTTATACCTGTGTATAGATATACCAGGGTATTTTTTTTCTAAATACGAAAACCATTGTTTCTGTTGATTAGGTAAAATAGATGCTAATATATGAACATCTTTCATTTCTATCCCAACTTTTTGGAATGAAAAAAGCATGACGTCTAGTTGCCAAGAAAAGTAATGGTTTTCTGGCTGTGCTGATATATATTTCATTTACTATTTAACTACAAGGTGTCTGTGTGTTTGTTACTGTCAACGATGCACCTATGTGACTAAATGATCTTCCACACACCTGAATAAGGTCTCCAAACGGAACGCTTCCAGAAGTTGTAGTTCCGTTACACCTTATATAAGTAAAGGAGTCATCATCAAGTGGGTCTCCGTCATTTCCAATATCAAAGAAATAACAAGCTGCTGCCGTGGGTGCTGGTGTAGGTGCTGGTGTGGCAGTAGGAGCAGGTGTAGGCGCAGGTGTTGGTGCAGGGGTTGTAGGCGCAGGAGTTGTAGGTGCTGGTGTAGCACATGCTGTACTTACTCCTACAGTACAAGTTATAGTTGTTCCTGCGTTAGTCCAATATGGGTCAGATAAATAGAAAGATGCACTAACATTAGCAGTTCCACTATTAGGTGTAGCACTGGTTGGACTATAAGAAACTAATGTTTGACCGCTAAAGTATGCAGAAACATTAATAGCTCCTGTGTTACAATCAAAGCTTGTGTTAAACCAATTTGATCCATGAGTACCACAACTGTATGTACTACAATTAACTGTACATACTGGCGGTGGGTTTGTTGGTGAAGGAGCAACAGGCACTGGTGCGTTAGTAGGTGATGGTGCTACAGGTGGTGGTGATGTCGGAGCAGGTGTTGGATTAGGAGCTGCTGCTGTTGGAGCAGGTGTAGGTGCTGGTGTAGGAGCAGGTGTAGTTGGTGCAGGTGTAGGAATAGGAACTACTGCTTGTTCACAATAAAACTTACTTACAGACCAAGACACATTTCCTTTTTCGCAAAAATAGTCGTCTTCTCTCCATTCAATTACAGGGTCTTTTACATTTATAACATACAGGTCATTGTAAGGATCATATCCCCCTACAACCTGTGAGTTGGCGGTGTCCCCAACGTTCTGTCTAAACCAGTCTTTCATGCCATATTGAGATACTTCTTCTAATCCGTTGGAGTTGAGCTTTAAAACAGATCCTCTCTTGCTGTCAACGAAAAATATGTCATTATACCATTTAGCAAAAGAAGATGGTGTCTTTGATATACCATATTCTCCAACAAACGGAACTTGTGTGCCAAGAACATCTTCTGTCGATCCGACATTTCCTGATCCATCTGCATTATACAAAACAGATTTTTCAAACAATATCTTACTAACTTTGTTTTCTTGAAAAACGATAAGATCAGTATCTCTTGACGATATTTTTTCAATAGATCCGTACTTGTCGTCTACATCTCTGTAATTAGATAACGACAGATTGAATTCATTCAATCCGTTATAATTTGTAGTCTGCTCATATCGACCACCGTAAGTGAGAGAGGCTATTCTTTTGTTTTTTCTATAACCCTCATAACTAGTAAGAGGTCTTGCGTTATGTAAAAGTTCAGGGGCATTGAAAGAGTCTTTGTACTTATAACTTTCAATAGCATTACCCCAGGTAAAAGCGTTAAAGAAATCCAGAGTAACTAAAGCAGCCCTACCTTCCGTTTGGTTTCTGTCTCCATTACTTCCTAAATGATATCCTTGTTCTGATATGGTGTATGTTTCTCCAATTTCATAAAATATCTGATCATTGGTAACGTCTGGTTTTGTTTCAAAAACAAGCATAGAGTCTCCTCTGTCTTTTAAAACCATGTTCCAGCTAGCTTCATTAAAAACATTTGCAGACAAACCATCAAACAAGCCACCAAAAAACGTATGGTCACCTGATCCTAAAAGATCTGCTAATCCAGAGTCTTGTGAGTTCTGTGAGTTTATGATCATGCAAAGAGGATCAGAGCTGTTGTTTGTTACAGCAAAAGTTCTTCCTCTATCTGTATCAGTATCTGTTACAACTCCTCTTCTCCAACGAATAGTGGATTCTGGAACGTCTATAGACATTTCGTCTTTCATCTGTTCATGCCAAAACTCTTCTATGTTTGGATAATATCTGCTTGATAATATACTAGACGAATATGTGTTGCTATAATCAGACCTTCTTTCATTATACATCAATCTTAGTGTGCTTCCTGGTCCAACTTCTTCGTTCCCTTCAGGACCCACTAAAATCACTTGTGAAAACTTTGTCTCATCATAGTTTGTTATTGGGTTTCTGGCTATTACAGTCCATCTTTCTCCCAAGCTATGACCAGTAGAGGCAGAAAATGAAACGCCTAGTCCATCCTGAAGACTATGACTTTGACTCATTGAATTGTTATCATTCCAATTTCCTAAGCCAGTTTCATCACTAACTCTCCACTTAAATGTATCAGTATTACCTGTGCTGTCTACCTCTATCTCAAAACGTTGGTCTGTTGAAGCGCTTGGAGTCCCTGTGATATTCATATCATTTAGTCCTCCAGAAGCAACCTCATAATAATAAGGGCCGTCAAAGTACCTAACGCTTTGCTCGTTTGTGATTCTAGGATCGTCCTGTCCTGTTTTCTTTCTAGAGTTATCTTCGTCTCTACTGTTTTTCTTAAAGTATCCAGCATCGCTAATGCTAAATCCAGTCGGTTTGATTTTTATGTAAGTACCTTCTTCTTGTAGAATCTCACCTGGAGATGCAGTTCCTGCTGTGTCTAAAAAGTTACGTTCTTTTTGACCAAACTCCAACACTTTTGTTTCTATGTAGTTGTTCTTTATTCCTGATGTATCTGATTTTACAATCAAAAATTCACCTTCCTTAAACTTATCTATATCAGCTTTTTCAACTTTTACCCAAGAAAACTCATTGTCAGAATGAAATATAACTGGTGTAATGGTGTCGTATTGAGTCTGATTCTCTTTTATAAATAACCTGTAATATTTAGACCATTTTGGCGCAATATTGTTTATGGTAAGCTGCAGCCTATTTCTTGTGTTTGATGCGCTTACAGGTATTTTAACTGCATTTTTAGCACAGGTCATAACAGTAGACATCCTGCCGTAATCATCAAGATACACAATACCTGCTTCATAACTTCTATTACTCTTTATTGTCCTTGAAGGTGTACCAAAGTTTAAATAAAACGACAAATGGTTTAGGGTGAAGTCAAAGTTTATCTCTTCATTATTGACATCAACCATGTCATAATTTTCTGTGTAGTTTGCGTATATTAGTCTATTTCCTATGAGCTCCTGTGTTTCTGCGGTCAAAGGCACTGCATCATATAGTCTCTTGTTTTCATCGCTAGGCAAAACAGTGTATATCTTACTGTTTTTAAAAGAGAAAGTGTGAGTGGAATTATCTTGTAGTTTTAATTTTTTCTTACCAAAACTTTCAATCAAATATATATTGCTGGATTCCGATTCCCTAAAACACAAGTCTATCGAAACAACGTTAGATCCCCCTGTATCAAAAGTTACATTAGCCTGATTGTATTGGTTTTTCATAGACTCATTAGTAGCCTCTTCATAATTATAGAAAAACTCCTGAGCATCAAAAGCATATTCGCTAAAAGGGCTTAAAGCACTAATCTCCCCATCAAGATACTTATATCTGTAAGAAAACTGTATGAACTTGTTGGTCATATAGTTGTCTCCATCTGAATCTGTATTTGTAAGTTCTATCTCAGGCTGCTCTATTGGTGGCTTTACAATGACATTTATATCATCTTCTGTGAAACCATTAGCAGAATAGTCTTTTGCTCTTTGTATATTTATTTTTCTTGGAGGATTAAATCCGTCTGTCCAGAATAAAAAGTCTCTTCCGTTGTCAGTGTCATTTAAGATGTTTGCACTATGTATTTTGTTGTATCTCTGAAAGTTTAAAACGTTTTGATCATCTATTCTAGTGTCCTCTAAAACAAAACTACTTGACCCCAAAACATTATCGTATTCACATATATAAGAGCCAGAGGTGGTTACAACAAACCAATATATTTTATTGTTTGCATCGTCAGCCACAGACCCTATTGTTTCAGGATTGCTTCCTGCAAATACTAATTCTTGACCAGCAAGTCTATTAGATTTTGCATTTTTTAACACACCTGTGTCTGCATCTATTATGCTAGATACCACAGCGTTTTCAGCATGAACATACTCGTCATTTTTTAACAAGCGTTCATCCGCATCTTTATTCATGCGACCAGAAAGAAATACGTTTTTTAACTTCATTATTTAATCCACTTGTTTCTGCCCTTTAGGTTTTGCACAAGGTCGTCTAAATTAATATTCATCAATCTAATTTTAGCGTTTCTTAGTTTTGCGCTAGCATCCTTTTTTGATCTTCTAACAACGTACTCTTGAACGCCATATTTTCGATCCAAAACTTGTGCTTGAATATAACTATAAATATAATCTTCAGCAAGTTTATGAACTCGTAATATTGAGTCGTCATTTACGGACATACCGTCTGATATGTATTGTATGACAACTAAGTCGCCATCTTGTAAATGTGAACTGAACCTTATGTATCCAGATTTTTTTTCTACAATGTATGTTCCGTTCTTGTTTGCGCTAGCAGTGTCCATTCCAAACCTACCCCCTGTATGTTCTGCCTCTAAAGTGTCATAATCAATAGAATCTTGCCTACTTACATAAGATCTCTGGTCTGCCAATGAATCCGCCTCCTGTAGCTCTCCAGCCTCGTTAAATATAAAGTTTCCGTTTTCGTCTTGAAGATAGCCCTTCGCCCCTTGACTCATGTATTTGTTCTGAGTCATAGGATGTAACCTACCACTATCATCAACCCAAGAGACTTTTGTTAACTGCACAAAATCCTGAGGCATTGTAACCCTAAGAGTTTCCGACAATTCTACCTCAAGAAAAGACTCTTCCTTTAACGCACTATAGTTTAACTCTTGCAAAGCTCGCTTAGCATGATGCACAACTTGGTAACGTTGAACGTCATTAATAATCTTATCGTCACCAACATTCATAAGCATGAAGTTGTTCACTATATCTTTTAGTAAAACATATTGGTATTCACCATGTTTCGCTACGTCATCGTAATATTGTTGTGAGCTCATTTATTATGTAAGATTTTCTTTTTCGTACTCCGTTTTGTCTTGTCCCTCTGCAACAGATACAACATCTTCAGCTCTTATTGTAACACCAGCGTACCTTAATATTTTAACTATTAATTGAGTTTCCTCTTCTGGGTGTAGCTCAAAGTCTTGAAAATCCGATGCAGTAGGATTGTAAATTGGATCACTATTTGGATTAGTTAAATATGTCCATTTAGGCGTCAATGGGGTCCTGTAATAGACCAAGTCGACGTAAGCATCGTATGGAGAAACTTCAATGTTCTCTCCAAACCTTGTGTAAATTTTATATGTTTCTGATGGAGACGCTAGATTAGCTTGATTCAAAAAGTAAAACTCAGTCTTGTCAACTTCCTCTACAATAGAATTTTCACATAAAACAGTGTTAATCATATATAGATCGCTTGGAAGTGTCAACTGATTGTTTTCAGCTGCACTTAGAGATTGTTTTACTGTAAATATATCGAGCTTATGAGATATGTCTTTTACCTCATCAGTTGCTCCTCTAGACCCTCTTCTACTATTCTTAGCCAACACAGCCTTTCTATAGTTGTCAAAATACTCCTGATAGATTTCTAGTTGTGCTGATTTTGCAAATAGATTAAATTCGCTAGGTGAGATATACCCACTATTATCCTTGTCTATGATAGATAATACTGTATTTCTAACGCTGTTAATCATCTCTTATTTTTAAGCAAATTTACGAAAAAAAGAAACCCCTCTTTTATGGGAGGGGCTCTGTATAAGATGGTAAAGTAAGATCTATATCTTCTTCACAATCGATTCCATTAAGTCCATCCCTTCGTCTGTCTTGAAGAATGATGATAAAGCTGCTATTGGATTGTCTCCAAACTGAACAGTCAATACCTTTTGCTCTGACTTATCGTTCCACACAATAGTTCTATTGTCATCTTTAATTTTTAAAATGCCATTGTCTACCGCACGAATAGCCAGGTTTCTTAATTTTATATCTGGGTCATTTGCGTAATCTAAAAACTCTTTAGGATTAGTTCTTGCATACTGAATCATATCTCTTTTCAATTCAGAAGAAGTCAGTTTAGATGTTTCTGTTCTAAACACAATTCTACCAATAGCCTCTAAATCTTCTATTGGCATCTCTCTTGCGGTTACTTGTGCATCCAAAACATACTCTTCAAAATCTAATTCTTCTTGTGCATCTCTATGCGGATCCCACTCCTCATATTCCGAACCATTATCTGGGTGATACAAGCTGAGAAACTTTTGCAAGTTCACGTTGTTCGCAGGCACAGTAAGCATACCATTTTCAAACTCAATCGGAGATGGTATTACGTATCCATCCTGCTCATCCAGAAAAGGTGTTATGCTGTTTGTTGCATAGCGTAAGGGCCTGTAATTAGCGCCATCAAACCATTGTAATGGTTTATTTCCACTATGTGATGATCTAAGTAAATATGTAATTGGGCTCTTGTTTCCTAATAAGATATATCGTCTATCCTTATGAACCCATTGTTCTTTTTTAGCACTAGGGCGTGCTTTTGTAGTATTTGCCATTTTATTTTATTTTATTCTATTAAATTAAAAAAGGGGGACAGGATTCCCATCCCCCTATAAATATTACTTCAATAATACGAAGTTATTTGCTCCCATAACACAAAGTGCACGCTCCGATAAGAAGTGTACTTGCATTGCATCAAGGTCGCTTGTGCTAGCTCCACCAGCAGATCCTAAAGTCCAAGTTTTGTACTTGCGATCTTCAGCTTCTGACTTGCGGTAACGTACGTGTAAGAAAGGACGTTTTGCGTTCTTACCTAACACTTGATCGTAGATAGTAGTTGTCCCAGCAGGAACTAATACACCATCGATGTCGTCAATAGCACCACGAGTAGTAGCGTCGTTTAAGTATTTCCAGTCAGACTTATAGAAGTCATATCCGATGTTGAATCCAGCGAATCCAAGCTCTAAAGCCATGTCTTTGTCATTGTCAAACAATCCGAAAGACGCTGCACCAGCAGTTCCATAAGTGTTAAGGCTAGCAAGCATGTTGTCAATCTCGAAAGATTTGTCACGGCTAACGAAGAGAACATTCTCTTGGATAGCACCTTGCTTGTCTAATACTTTAACAATATTCTCTACATCTGATTTACCAGCGATAGATCCTGTAGCGATGTTACCTCTTGACTCAATAGCAGAGAATAAACCTTCTGTACCTTTGTATCCTGCAGTTTCAGCAGCAGAACCAGCAGTAGCAGTCTCTCCTTCTACCATAGATGTCTCTAGGTAATCTTCGAAACGTAAACGAGTTTCGTGCTCTGACTTCAAATACCATAGAAATCCAGTAGCTCCATTTTCAGTAGTTACTTCAATCCATCCGATTTGAGCCATGTCAGAACCAGCAACTTCGTATTTGTCTTTGATAATGATTGGACTATTTTCAAAGATATCTACGTTTGCTTCTAAAGATCCTTCCATTCCTCCAGTTCCTTTCTTGAATTCAGAACCGTAAGCATAGATAGTTAATCCTGTTGTACCAGTTAAACCAGCACCAGTAAGTGTAGCACCACCATAAGCAGCGACAGTAAAGTCAGCGCCTCCAGCGTCTACAGATGTAATAAGAGCCTTTGCAGTGTTAGTTCCATCAGAGATAATTACTGTTTGGTTAGCACGGAAAGGGTGAGAAGCTGAGGTGATAGTTTCACCAGCACGACTAGCAGCTTTTACGATTAAGTGTAAACGCCCTTGCTCTGTCCATTTGATTAGATCAGAGTTTGAAGGAAGTTCAGCACCTACTAAACGTAAGAAAGATGCAATCGAGCGGTTTCCATAACGCTCAAATTCTTTTTCATAAAGATCAGGGAGATATTGATTTAAAAAATCAAAATCTGTGATGTAATTTGTTGACAACACCGACTTAGTTGGCGCAGGTGTTATCGGCACTCCAGCAGGAGTGGGGTTCATTGTTACAGCCATTTTAAATAATTTTTAAGGTTTTAACTTCTTTTTCTAATTTTCAATTTAGAACCAGAATCCTCGGACACAGCCTTGAATAAAGTCTTACCGTCATTGCCAGTAACTACGTTTTGTTTTACAGACATGTCAATGTTTTTTGTTTCTTTTACTAAACCATCAACTGTTTCCGCTCTACCTAATTCGTAGAAATATTTTGCAAATTGGTCAGGTGAATTCGCAATAGCCATAGCCTTGTGATATCCAGCAGGGTTACTTATATATCCTTCTCCGTCGACAAATTTAGATACAAAGTTGTTGAAGTCAGAGGTCTGTGCTTTCACACTTTCCTTATCGTTCAGCTTAAAAACTTGTTTTTTTTCGCCTAAATCAAACTCGAAACCTTCGATCTGATTATATAGCTCATCTGTTTTTTGCTGAAAAATCTTTCCTCTTTGTTCAACTAAACTCTCCTGTTTTTCCTGGTTCTTCTTATAATCATCATAAAAACTAAAAGCCTCTTTATACTCTTCTGGTACGTTTTGATCACTTGACTCAAGTGGTTTATAGTATTTCTCCTTCTGAGTATTATAAAAGTCTTTTGCTTTGTATAATTCTTCTTTTAATGCAAGCTTCTTTTCTCTAGAGATAGAATCATCATCATCTTCAGAGGAAACAAAGTTTTTCGATATATGATAACTAATATCTTCTTCATCGAAATGTGGCTTTGTCTCTTTGATATAGGACCTTAACAAATCAGAATCCGACATACTATCATAATCTTTACTTAGATTCATATAGTCTGATAGACCTCTGCCTGTTTCTTTTTGATACTTCAAAAAGGCTTCTACATCTTCAGTAAGCTCGACTTTTTCTTCTTGCTTATCCTTATTTGAAAGAACGTCATCTAGACTTAGATCATACTTATTCAAGTAATCCCTAACTCTATCTTCATCTGAAACCTCAACGGTTTCTTTTTTTTCTTCTTGTACAGTTTCTTGTACCTCTTCTTGCACCTGTTCCTGTACAGTTTCTTTTACTTCTTGGTCAGTTTGAACTTCTTGCTGAGGTTCTTCTTGCTTAACATCTTCAGTCTTAACTGTGATATTAGAGTCGTCTTCATCTAGCGACCTTAATTTGAAATCTGCCATTTTATTAAATTTAAATTGATTGAATTAATTGCAAAATTATATATAATATTAAAGCCTGTTATTCGCCCAGTATTTGATCTACAATTCCTTGTACATTATCTCCTTGCGCAAAATCTTTAGGTAGCTTTTCTTTTTTTCTTTGATCTATAAGCTCTGATTGATGTGTACTTTGAGTGTTAAGACGATTGTCTTTTCTGTCCTCCTTCATTTCATCTCTCTTCTGAATACCAGCCTGCTCAACTATTTTGTTTTGATACTCCATAGTCATTTTTTGCTTTAGCAATTCTAAATCAATCTCTCCTTGCTTCTGCATCTTTTGTAACTCGAACATAGCTTTTTGCTTTTCAAGCTCTAATTCAGATTGCATTTTAAATCTCATCTCTTCCATTGCGGACTGAGAAGCTGATTTAGAAGATTCAATATTAGATTGTGTCTGCATTTTAATATTAGCTTCTTTTCTCTTAAGATCAAGCATTTCTTTTCTTGATTTTCTTATCTTAAGAAGCATGTTAGCTAGCTTTATATTTTTCACATTCCTAATGTCAATAGCATCGTCCAAGTCAATCTTATCATTCTGTAATGACTGTTGAATGTTCTGCTCTAGCATGTTTTTCTCCTCTTCATCAGGATGCAGTTCTATTTCGATACCAAAATCATGTATATGCAACTCTTTAATCTCACTTATGATGTCCACAGACTTTCTTCCAATAATACTTACAAAAGAATCTTTCATCTCACTATACTCTAGTAAGTCAGACAATCTATAAGATACTGCAGTGATAAGTTTGTTGACTAGGTTTATTCCAGACTGTAATATATGTCTTGTAGCCGTGTTAGAGTTAAGTGCTGCTAATTTTTGAACGCCAACTAATGTCTTTGCGTCTGGCATAGATGCATCTCTAGCTTCATTTATACCTGTCACATCTCTAATCATCTGCATATAATGATTATACATGCTTACAAGCGAACTGATCTTAGCGTTTGATCCAGAGCTAGTTAGCTCTTGAACAGGAACTTTTGCGTTGTTAAATTCTCCTTCGTCCGTTAAACTTCTACCTACAACACTTCCTGTTTGAAAGTACATATTCAAAGCTTCGTTAGGATTGTATGTTGATCCGTTACCCAGATCCACACTAGCAATACCATCTAAGTCAAGATAAACACCGTCTGGTATCATCTTAGAAATTACTTGCTGTAGCTTTAAGTGAGTTAGTTGAATTTGATCTGCAAAAGGAATCATTCTTTTTACTAAAGAATCAATCTGACCTCTGTACATTTTTGGAGCACTTACAATGTACGGAGCGTACACCTTCTGTATCCCTGACTTCGGTCTTACCATATTTTTCATTAGATCCCACTTCAGGACATAATTCGTTCCTAGAACAAGAACACCTTCGTACCATACATCAATTCTTTTTGATCGTTTAACAAACCTAGCTTGGTCACTCTTTGGCGGATCAAAACTATCATCTTTTCTAATAGCTTTCTTCCCACCGTTAGCGTTTTCTTTTACTTTATATACTATATTCTTATCTGTCTTGTAACAGAAATATAGCAATGTTGCTGTGTTAGAATCAAAATTATCAGTCTTATAACCTCCTCTGATTCCTTGATAAGCATCCCATTTTGCACTTAATTTAGATATATCTTTAATATCCTCTTGAGTTAAAGATTGATCGATTTTCTTAAGTTCTGTAATGTTAACATTCTTAACCTCGCCAAAATAATAGCAATCATCGAAATTAGGGTCTTCTGTTGGAGACCACAACATGTTTGATGGATCGACATATTCTATCTTTATGCCATCGTGTGCATTAAAAGAATGCTTTACAGACGAAACACCTAAAACCGTTGCGTCTTCATCAATTCTTCTTTTTGTGAGCTCAAAGTCATTTATATTTAGCAATGCCTCTAACGCCTTTTCCTCTGCAACCTCTATTCTTTGTTTATAGCTTAATTGCATGTGTAATTCCAGTTCCTCATCTGTTTCTGGAAGACTAGCAGGATCATTAACAAAAGAGTTTACTCCTGTTTTTTGTTGTATAAGATCCAGCATAGGACGAGCAAGCATGTCTTTTTCTATCTCTTCTCTGTAAGATTGTTTTCTAGCTTGAGCTATATCATCAACAGCTTCTACCTTAACGTCGAATAATCTGTTTGACATACCGTTAACAACGATATCTACAAATTTTGGTACCACAGGTACAGGAGTCCAGTCAAGGTTTAGATAAGAAGTGTCACCGTTGACCGCTAATTCGTTTTTGTATTTTTGAACAGATTGCTCGCCACGAGAATACATTCTCAACTTATGAAAATTATCTCTGTTGTTATAAAATCTTGCTGCTCCATTATCTTTCCTAAACCACTCCGACTCTATCGCCTTTCCAACCGTGAGTCCAAACTCCTTGGAGGCTTTTTTTGAGTCAGGCGCTAGTTGATCAGGAAATGTAATGTTAGCAATTTTAAAGTCGTCTCTTAGCATACCGTTACTTTATAATTTCGCTATTTAGGCCTGTATTATTGTACTTGGCAAAGTTAACGTTTATTTTATTACGCTTTTTCTCAGGCTTATTTATAAATCTTTGATTAGCCATTATAGCTAGTCCAGAGCTAACTGTAGCATCAAACTTGGTTCTGTTAAATATATTGTAGTTAGACCAATCCTTTAAGGTCCTCATAAAATACATTTTTCCCATTGCTCCTATTTCCCTGTAAACACCTGTGTTATCAACTCCTACATTCTTTTCTATGTAGGCTTCAATGGCTTCTGCGTGTATCGATATTACAGCTTGTGAAGAAGGAACTCCTCCCAGCTCTCTTTCTGATTTAGAAAGGTCATGCTTTAGTTTGTCTGGCCTATTCATAGAAAAAGCTCTATACCCTCTGTTCTTCATATAGTATAAAAGTCTTGGCTTGTTATTCTCCACCAATATAGGCATTCCGTAAAAATGCATAGCCATCAACACATCTTCATAAAACAACTCTGCTGTTTGTGGTCTTGCTACATATTCTAAAAAAAACAACTCAGATGGAGCATTATCAAAATTAAGCTTTGTGAGTCCGTGTAAGGCTCCCTTTGATCCTGAGCCGCCAACGACACCTGAAATGTCATAAGAGTCACATCCAAAGCTTCCTACGTGTTCGTTTTTTGGATAAAACTTTCCTCCGTCTTTTCTAACATTGTTCCTTAGTTCTTTGGGGGGTAACCAGGTCACATAAAACCTTCCTTTTCTATTTGGACTCCAAACCACCTGCGAATCTCTCTTTCCGTCCATCCAATGAAAGTCTCCTCGTTGAACAGTTGAATGTATTCCTGTAGTGTCGTTGTGATCTATTTGTTCGTATATTTTTGTTAAATTGAAAAGACTATTTTTAGACTCATCCCTGAACGCGTGGTTTTCTGTCCTAGGAAACTGTCTGTAAAACTCATTCAATGCATCTGCATCGTTTTTCAATGAATCTACTTCGTTTTCCCAATAATCCAAAACGCCTTGATCAATATAATCTCCGTACACAGTTAACGTCTCATCTGCAGGAGTTCTAAACGCAGGTTGGCCATACATGTCTATAAACCCCTCCATATTCCACTCCATGGGAATAAATAAGTGATATAGTCCGCTTTTAGTCTGTCCATTAGAGTTTCTTTCTTGCGGATTGCTGTCATTAAATAGTTTTTTAAAATTATCTCCACCCTTATCTAGAGAGTTTGATGTTGAGCCCATCATACATTTACCTATGATTCTCCTTCCTAGTCTAAGTGTAGTTTTAGTGACGCGCCAGTTGTTGAGGATATTATCTGGACGCTCCCACTTTCCAGACTCATCGTGGACAAGCAGTCGTAGCTTTTCCCCATCGTAGGAGTTATCTCCTGTGTTTTTCCAGTCAATTGTAGTGTCGAGCCCTGTAATCTCCTCCTTGCTTTCAATGTTTTTGATATTTTTTCTGGTAAGCTTTGACGCAGGAACTCTGTATGCAAGCTCTGTTTTTGGTCTATCCATACCGTCTTGAATTGGCTTGAAGAAAAAGGGATAGTTTGTTGAAATAGGCACGACTTTGTCTGTGAACATTTTTTTGGCATCTGAACCAGTCTTTGATAAAATACCGAACCTAGCATCAGAGGTGATTGTAGCTTGGTTGACTGTCTCTGAAGATGACATAAAGCTAAATCCAGACCGTCTATTTTTGAGGTAGCACATTCCATAACACCTGTTGTCAGCTTTACAGGCCTCCCAATAAATAAAAAAGATTCTGTTTGATTCTCTGTACTCTGGATGTCCGACGTCAATCTTTGTCCACTGTAAGTACATGTAGTGAGACCCAGTAATATAAGTAGTATTACCATTATTTTTAAACCAGAAACCACCATCTCTTCTTTCAAACTCTTCTTCGATATAGGGTACCCATGACTCTTTGAATGAAGACGACATGCTATTCCACTGGAATATGGTCTTGATCTTCGATAGCTCTTTTGGGTATTCAAACTCTTCCCAGAATTGTTCTTTATTTTCCTTGCTGCGTTCATGGATATTTTTTGGCTGCAAAGGTAAGGCTATTTTTAATCCACTTATGTTAACTGTATCGCCAATTTTTCCGCTTCTTGATATAACAACAAGATCTGTAGAAGGATCATAACCGTAATTCCACGAGCCCTCCCTGTTTCTTTTTTTCTTTAATTTCTCATCAACTACATTAATAGTAGTACAGAGGCTAAGACTTTCTACCTCTCGACTCAGCGAAGCCCTGGAAAGACTCTTCTTTTTTGGTTTCTTTAGATCCTCCATCTTCGAGTTTTTCTCTCTCTTGTTCTATTCTGTTTAATATTTCAAATGCGTCAAATATAGCAAGCTTTTTTGTTGCAGCAGCATTTTTAAGTCTGTCTGCGGCTAAATCTTCAGACGGATCATCTGTTATGATTTCATCGTGAGCAACCTTAATGAGTTCCTCTACGGCTTTTTCTGCTGCAGATATAACTCGCAATATTGTTTCTTTTGTACTATTCATAAGTTAGAGTATATTCTAACATCTCATGATCTTCATCCCAGGTGGTGGTTGTGTGCCAAATATCTTCCATAACTAATTAATTTTAATACAAATATCCTTAGTTTTCATTCTATAGAGTAATAGGTCGTTTATTTCAAACTCGTATTCACTATCATCCGTAAAACCGACCCTGTCTCCACTTTTAATTCCCATATCAACTAGCGTCTTGTTTGCGTATTTAATAGTTCCGATATTATTATTATATCGACCTAAAAAAACTCCCTCCTCTTTTTCTTTCTCTGGAGCGACAAAACAAAACTCATCAAAGCTAAACCAGTCACTATCTTTTTTAACAAGGTATATCTGATATATATCTACAAGATACAAATTATCTTTGAAATGCTCACGACTTTTACGCTCATAGCCTTTCATATCATAATAAGATCTAAATATATTGTGATGTATTACAACTAAATCTCCTTTCGAGATTTCGCCTTCGTAACCAACAGGTACTTCTACAACTTCTCCTATACGGTTTACATCCTTATGACTTTCTATGGATGAGGTAACTATTACTCCGTTTTTCTCTTTGTTGTATTCTGATTGTCCGTGTGGCTGTATTAAGAATTTATTTAGTGGATTAAAAATTGACATTATATTCGATTGTAATAGGCATGTTTTTATTGAATTCTTTCCATTTTTTTATTTCATCGCCTTTTTGTATCCATACATTATAGCTGAGGTCGTCCTGTGTGACAGCATGTATTTTCCAATCACCTGCCATCACACTTTGATCAATCATATAATGCATTGCATCTTTATAGTTTCCACCTATGGATATTTTTCTAATGTAACTCATTTATTAAAATCCAGGTAATACTAAATCCTTTTGGATACAAGCAGCTGCGTAGTTAGCAAAGTATGGGCTTGTATTTGTATTGGCTCCTTGTGACGGTAATGCATAAGAATTATTTGGATGTGATATCTTCACCTCAACTCTAATAGAGTTATCAAACCTAAGAGAAGTAAATCCTTTTGATGGGATGAATTCGTCTGGGTAAGGAAGACCAATAGTTTCTTCTGGGTGTGTATATACGCCCATAGAATTTTTAGTATAGTAATATGTTCTATGATGCGAACCAACTCCTAATGAAGAGTGATTTGCTCCAAGCATTCCTCCTGCAAATGGATTAGATGTCGTAGAAGTTGACATTAAAGATCCCCAGAATAGTCTTTCGTGAGAAGAAGTTGCTGCTCCATTTCTGTAGTGAAGATTACCAACAAATTCATATGACACACCATCAACTGTAATTCTTATGTGACTTTTACCTCCGACTTCAGC
>Ga0222717_10000307_pt1 | contig 42803 bp, 38 predicted proteins | sample C33_18DmetaG_FD_165053 | JGI IMG/M metagenome (GOLD analysis project Ga0222717, IMG submission 165053) | Estuarine water microbial communities from San Francisco Bay, California, United States - C33_18D | ecosystem: Environmental > Aquatic > Marine > Unclassified | place: USA: California... | reverse complement strand
CTAGAGCCCACATCATGGCCGCAGCCAAGGCCAGCACGGCAACCGTGCCTAGGGCGATGGCAAGCCCGGTGGCTAGGGCGCTCAAAGCGCCACCATCCCGCCGCTTAGGGCTCGCTGGATGTTAGGTTTCGGCGTCCAACTTGGTTGCGGGTTTGCTTCCCATGAACGTACCGCCTCGCCGCCGATCGCGTAAACCAGCATCCTTAGAGCTTCGCTCGCGTAGCCGGTGGAAGCATAGTTGCCGTTGCTTAGGGGCTCATCCCCCCATGGGGCAAAGGCTCCAGGAATCATAATTCCGTGCCAATCCTCGGCTCGCTCGAACAGGGCTCGCGTACCGTCGGCATCTTCGGGCTTGCAGGCTTCGGTCTCGATCTCGCGCAACCGGACAAGGCCGGGGCGACTCCACAGCATATACTCCCCATGGCGACCCCAAACCTCTCCCCAACAGACTTGAGCCTTTGGCAGGCTCGGCAAGACGTACAAGGCTCCGAGACTGCTACCAGCTTGGCTTAGTGTCCGCGCTTCCATCGTCCCTAGTGGGCTCCCCGTATCCGTGCATGGAACGGGCGTGAGAAGCTTGGAAATGGCAACGGCTTGCGCTAGTCGCCCCCATGGCCTATCGCCCCGCTGGGGCGTTATGGATGCCACCATCTCCGCTAGTTTGGGCCTACGGACTGACATGTCACTAACCAAGCTGTCGGGCCCGTTATAGCCCGCAGCCCATGCCGGATAATCGATGCCGTGCGTCGCCGGCACCTCTGCTAGATCGCGCTCGTAGGATATGCCTAGTGTGGTGCATGCCGTTACGGCGCGATAGGCTGATCGCATAGCTAGCAGCCCATTGCTCCACCGCTCCTCGCCTTCGGTCATACTCTGCCCGTAGCTGATAAGGCTCTCGGGTGCCGCCGCTCGCGTAGCCGCCCCAAATAGGTGCGCGGCTTTGCCGTGCTGGCTCCCCTTGCGCGTCATGGCCCCGATACGGGCATCAGAGTCCTGCATCAGCCCCTCATCATCGACCCCGAAAAGTCCGGCAACCACACCAACAACCGCAGCCCTAAATGGGTTTCCGTCGCTGCAGTCGCTGCCTCTGGCTACGCTGCTTAGGTGGTCGTTTATCGTCGATAGGTTTTCGCCCGACGAGTGCTCAGACAGTGCGTCGTGCACATAGTCGTAGATCGAAGAGGTGTTTACATATTCGTCCATGTCCGGCAGATCGGACTCGAGTACGTAGTCCTCTTGTGCGCTATCGATTAGGTCCGTGACCTCGGACTCGGTGACCCAGTCCGCCGCATTGACCGCCGTCTCGGCTGCCGTCTCGACCATGACCCTCAGCTCGCGCTCGAGCTCCTGAGCCCCCATTAGAGCGACCCCCCAAGGCTAACCTCAAACTGGCTGCGTTGTGTGCGGGTCTCGGCGGTTGCCGCGCCTAGTGATAGGGCCACTAGGGCCAGCAAGCCGATCGCGCTAGGTGGCACCAGTAGGGACGCGGGGCCCATTAGATCGGCGACTAGTGAGGCGCAATCCGCGGACGAGGGGCTAGGGGTGTCGGGCCCCGCGGCTAGACCCTGATTGCAGCCGTCTCGGCAGTGCGGGCAATCGTCGGTGTGGTGCGCCTCGAAGCCAAGCAGCTCAAGCCCGCCCCGTAGCGGGTCGCTATCCTTATATAGGTGCGGGAATAGCGCGGCAACGGATGGCAAGGTCGCCTCGCCGGGTGCGCGGTGATAGTGCATCGTCCTTAGGTCGTGATTCATGGGTGTGTTCTCTCAAACGGTGTGTGTCGGGCAGGTGCCGAGTTGCGAAGTGCGACCCGCGCGGTTATCCTGCCCGCAGAGACAATAGGCGCAAACGCAAGATAACTGAACAGCAAACTATGGATAATCGCAAGGAAGGTATAGGTGGGGGGGGAGACGGTCCTGCCCAGCCGCTCGTCCGCCCAGTCCCCGCTCGGCAACGCAAGAGGGCACAGGGTGCCGGGGCCAATCGACCACCGGCAAGCAGGGCCCAGATTGGCAAGGCTATGGTGGACCTAGTGCTGACCGGCAAGCGTCCGGTGGATGAGCTGGTCGACGAAGGTGGGGTGAGTCAAGTGGAAGGTGGGGTGGCGAAAGGGGCCGGTGGCGAGGTGGGGGGGCGCCGCCTGGAAGGTGAAAAGGAAAGCGCAGCGAAGCGGAGGACCGGCTGCGCCGGGCCAGGCCATCTGATGGGACCCGCCCACGCTGTCATACCCCCAAACCCGTCTTGCGTTGAGCCTGAGGTTCGGACTGGAGTGCAGAAGGGCAAGCGTCAAGCCGAGCCTCTTGGTCGCCCGAACCGCAAGCGTCAGACCTTGTCAGCTCGGTTGAAGAGTCTGGTGAAGGCTGACGGTGGTCGCCATGCTAAGGAGATTGCCGAGGCTTTGGTGAAGCGAGCCAAGGGCGAGGGCAAGACTGCAAACGACGCTGCGCGGATCATCTTTGACCGGGTTGACGGTCCGGTTGTTCGGAAGGTCGACGTCCAGGGCGAGATGCACCACAGGAAGACGATTGTGGTCCGAGCTGACGGTGACTTGCTCCGTCGTGCTGCTGACAATGCCCAGTTGGTTGACATGGACCTACCTGAGTTGCTTCCTAGCGAGCTGGAGGCTGAGGACGCCGCGTTTGAGGAGCTGACCGAGGGCTCAGGTTCTGAGGAGTAGTTGCGGTTGGGGTCCGCAAGCCCTAGCCTAAGGATGGTGGCGTGTCTGTCCAGTGTAATACGGGTTGTGGGACTACCTGCTCCCCAGGGTGCTTACCAGTGGTGACTTATGACGGTTTTGGAGTACGAAGAAGCGGACAAGTTTGACCAAGAAGACGGTGACTTCAGGGATGAGGTTGCCGAGATGGAGTTTGTAGCCCAGGGCGGCATGGCTGAGGTCTTCCTTTGTCGTGAGCCGGACGTACTCGTGGACGGACCCGCTGGAACGGGCAAGTCTCGGGGTATTGGGGAGTACATCGAGGACTTCTGCTGGAAGTATCCGGGTGTTCGTGTGCTGGTGGTGAGGAAAACCCGGGTGTCGCTGAACGAATCGTTCCTGATTACCCTGGAAAACAAGGTCTGGTACAAGGGTCACCCCTGCTTGGCCCGTGATATCACCAAAGAGAGCCGATCTGGCTACGACTACCCGAACGGTTCCAGGATTGTCTTGGGGGGAATGGACAACCCGACCCGGCTTTTCTCCACCGAGTACGACCTGATCTACGTCAATGAGGCCAATGAGCTGACCTTGAACGAGTGGGAGAGCTTCCACCGTGCGCTGCGTAACGGAGTGGCCCCATATCAGCAGTTGATGGGTGACTGCAACCCAGACACGGAGTTCCACTGGCTAAATAAACGGTGCAACACCGGGAAAACGCACCGGATTCTGTCTCGGCACACCGACAACCCCTCGATCACGGCGGAATACCTCCAGCGGTTGAGCAATATGACCGGGGTGCGGCGTGAAAGGCTGTTTCTGGGCAAATGGGTGTCTGCTGAAGGGCAGATTTACCAGGATTACGATGCCGCAAAGCACATCCTACCTCGGTCGATGCTGCCTGAGATGAAATGGCACTTTGCGTCCATAGACTGGGGCTTTCGAGCCCCGGGCTGCATGCAGGTGTGGGGCGTGAGTTCGGAAGGGAGCCTGTACCGCTTGGAAGAGTTCTACCAGACCGGCAAGCAGATTGACTGGTGGGCCGACGCGGCCGAGAGGATGAACCGGAAGTACGAGCTGGTGCGGATTGCCTGTGACCCAGCAGAACCCAGGTCGATCGACTTCCTGAATGACCGCCTCGGGTATGCCCGTGCCCGGGAAACCCACAAGATTGCGATCAAAGCTGACAATGACTGGCAAGGCGGAGTCGATATGGTCCGATCGTATCTATCTGACAGCATCACAGGCGAACCCGGACTCTTCCTCGTGGAGGGCGCGTCCAATGGGCGGGACCCAGACCTGTCAGACAGGGCACTCCCCTGCTCCCTAGAAGAGGAGTTACCATCACTCATTTACGCTGAGGCCAGAGACGGACGACCAGTGCGCGAGATTCCTGACCCTTCTTGTGCAGACCACGCTTGCGATGCGCTACGCTATGCGTGTATGTTTGCATGGAAGAAAGACATGACTCGTGCTATCGCTATAGATAAGTACGACCCGGCTAGCCTTGGGGCCCTGCTGGGACATGACGACACAATGCGGGAGTCCCAGAGGAAAGGATGAGCTTAGACACTAAAAGCAGTGCGCTATGGGAGGAGGTCAAGGCGGCCGAGGGTTTTCGTGACGAACACCTCAAGACCATCTCTGACCGAGTGGCCCGATACCACGGCCCGGGCTATAAGGGCGAAGCCATCCCCGGGGTTGACTCCTACGACCCAGAGAACCACGCCTTTGAGTGGATCTCCAGCATCGTGCCGCGAATGGCTTACGATAACCCCAAGTTCAACTTCATCTCTAAAAGGCCCGGCGAGGCTGGCATTGTCGTAGATGCCCTAAGGCGAGGATGCAACCGCTGGGCGAGGGATGTCAACTTCCGTCGCGACTGCGAGGTCCTGGCGGTGGACTACTCGTTCGCGTGGTTTGCGGCCATCGTTACGCTAGAGCCCCGCCAGGGCATGCATCAGAGCGAGGACCCGGTCATGTGGCCTCAGGTCTACAGGCTCGGGTTCAAAGAGTTCTTCCTGGACCCCCGGGCTAAGCGTCAGGAGGATGCTAGGTACATGGGCCACGCCTTCGTCCGAGATCACGAAGACCTCGTCAAGGAGGCAGAGGAGAACCCTGACGCTGGATGGAATGTCGAGGCGGTGAAATCCATGACCCCAGGTGAGGGCGTTGAGGACTTCCATAAGGGGGCAGAGGAGAAGGTCGAAGGAACGGCCATTCCTGACCGGAAGGAAGTGATCCTCCGAGAAGTGTGGGTTGGCAGTCACGAGATGGATGAATCGCCGGGTGCCGATGAAGGATTCCACGGGACTATCTTCACGCTGGCTTCGGGGGTTGGGGCCAGCAGCGGAGAGAAGCCTAAGTTCGTTCGGAAGCCCCGGCCCTTCTACGGACCCCGATCCGGTCCATACGTTCTTGCCGGTTCGTACACCGTGCCTGACGACCCGTGGCCCATGTCCGCACTCGTGGCTGTAGAGTCGCAGGTCAAGGACATGAACGATCACGCCCGGGCATCCAAGAACTCGGCCGACTCGTACAAGCGGATGGTCTTTGTGGACAACTCCATGGACCGGGACCTGGCCTCCAAAGTGAAGAACTCGCCCCACGACTTCGTGGTGCCCGTGAACGGGCTGGACAAGAACTCGATCGTGCCCGTAGAGGTCGGCGGACTATCTTCGACCCAGCTAGAGTACGTCATGGTCGCTAAAGACCGCCTTGAGCGTAACAGCGGGATGAGCGAGTCCAGAAATGGTGCCGTCAGCGGGGCTACAGCGACAGAGGTTGCTGTGGCCGACCGGGGGTCCGAAACAAGGATGGGGTTCGTTGGCGGCAAGTTTGAGGACGGAATCAAGCAGATCGCCAGAAAGGTTGCCTACTACCTATTCATTGACGACGAGATCGTATTTCCCCTAGGATCGGACGATGCGGACGAGCTGGGCATGAACAGCCCCTGGTTCCGAGGCGGTGGCGGACTGGAGTCCGGGTTCACTTTCGACGATCTGGAAATCGACATCGAGCCGTACTCTATGAGCCGGATCTCCGAGGCCACGCTCCAGCAGCGCACCATGCAGGTCTCTGAGATTGTGACGCAGATGGGGCCAATGGTGCCCCAGATGCCGTGGATCAAGTGGAAGAACGTGCTAAAGCAGCTCGGCGAGTCCATCCACTCAACAGAGCTTGAGGATCTGATTGACGTAGACATGGCGCTAGAAATGGCAAATGCACCACCCCAGGCTTCGCCCTGGGACCTGGCCGCAATGACTGGCCGACAGGCGGGGCGAAAGAGGCAGATGGGATCAGACCCCAGGGTCAAAGAGTCGGGCGCATACCCCAGAGCCATCCAAAACCCAACAGCCATGGGCAACCCAGGCATGGGCGGAGGCGGACCAGTGCCGACTGAAGGCGGACCCATGGGTGGAGCCGGAATGGCGATGCGCGGACAGATGGACCGCAGATGATTACCACCAAGTTCATCGGGATGGATAAGGCCCTACTCGGGATCGGGTCCAGATGCGGACTCGAGGATATTGCCGTCTACTCGCTACGGAAAATCAGAGAAGTGCTCGTCGGCCAGGGCATGAGCCCGGAAGATGCCAAGGATTTCTCGGAGTACAACATCGAGGGGCTCGGACTCGGCGACAACACACCTATTATTCTGGACGATACCGGACATGCCTGAATACAAGTTTGAACGCCCTGACGGGTCCACCACCCTCCAATACTACTCCATGGCCGAGTGCCCTCCGCTTGGGGAAAAGGTCGAGATTGAGGGAATCCTTTGCACTAGGGTCCTTGGTCGGTTACAGATAGACGCCAAAGCAGACACGCACATTACGGCCCACTCGCTCCCTCGGAACCATCCTGACGCTCCCCGGGTCGACTCAAGCGGCCGACCGTGCTTTACAAACAAGCAGGAGGTCCTAGAGTTCGTCTCTAAGACCTCAGACCGCCCTGGCGGGGGATACGACTACGACTGATGGCAAAAAAGGCAACCAAGAAGGTGACCAAAAAGGTCGCAACCAAGACCACCAAAGCCTCTGAAGTGGCTCCTACGGAGCAGCGGGCGGCGGTAGACACGAGTCCTGCCTGGGTAGACCCAGCGTCTATTCCGCGTGGTATTTGCAAGGTGACTCGTGCAGAGATGCTGAAAGGCAACAAGGATAGGGAAAAATGAACGAGCTAGACCCCATGGAAAGTGGCGGTGCCGCTGAAAGTGCACCCGCAGTAGAGGCCCCGGAATCGGTAATGGTCGACAGTGGCGACACCATCACCAGCTCGGAGGCTGAGATGGATGCGGTCCTACAGAAGTTAGAGCCACTTGACGACTCCGATGCGCCCGACGACCCATCCGATGATGCGGTCTACGAGCCGCCCGGGGAAATGGAATCTGCCGCCAACGCAGAGCCGGGAGACCAGGGATCGCAGTCGGAAGACCTGGCTAAAGCTACGGCCATCCTCAAGCGAGGCAAGGTCCCCAAGCATGTCCTAGACAATCTGAGTACAGCCGATGCCGTCAAATGGGCAGCGGAAATGGGAAAGATTCAGGGCGATGCCGATGAAGTATACCGTCGCAATGCGGAGCTTGAAAAAGCCGCTGCGTTGCAAACTGATGAAGCTGGAGACGGGACCCGCGAGGAGGATTCGCATGGCGAACAACCCTCTGATGAAGCTGGTAACCCCGACCCCGAGTTGAAGGAGTTCGCCGAAGTTTATGGCGAAGAAGCGGCAGAAGAGGTGTCGAAGTTTATCTCCCACAAGATGGCTGCATCCGAGTCTAAAAACTCGGCCATGGAGAACATGCTTGAGGGGATGATGATCCGAGACTCCGTTAGTAGGCTGGAGGATACGTTTCCCCAGCTAAGCGATGATGCCAAGTTGCAAGAGGCCATAGCCAAGGCAACCACACTGATGGGCAGCGGCGAGTATCAAGGCATGGACGCGATCCATGACGCGATACGGGACGCATCCCGGCAGATGTGGGCCGAAGATGTGGCAACGACCAACGCAGCAGCTCGCAACGCCAAAAGCCATGCCCGAAGAAACGGAACCTCCGGCACTTCGCGCCAGAACTCAACCCAGCAAAACTCTACAACTGCCGATGATCGGGAGAACAGGGTTCTTGCTGCGCTGGAGGCTGGAGCGTCTGTGGAGGAGGCCCGAAGGGCTTGGTGAACAACAACATCTCCTAAGAGGTAAAAACTATGGGTTCAGCCCTAACAACCTTCAACGACTTCATGACCGCCACCGGCCCTACGTTTCTGACGTCGGCCGATGACGTTGTCAATGAGGCGGTGAAGAACTCCTACATTTTGAAGCGGTTCCTAAAGGGAGCCGACCGCACCAAAGTCGTTCAGGGTGGAACGAAGATCAAGGACTCCTTGATGTTTGACGAAAAGTCCACCCGTCGCCACTACCAGCCCAATGACACCTTTACCTGGCAAAACCCCCAGGTGCTGGACGAGTGGGAAACGGACTGGCGATTTACGGTCGACCACATGTCCTGGACCGACCATGAGCTTGAGCTACAAGTCGGCGACAACATGACCACCGCTGGTAGGCACCAAGTCTACAAGCGTGTCAAGCGTGTCAAAGAGCAGCGCATGTGGACTTCCTTCATGAATGGCTTTGAGGAGGACCTTTTTGCTCCCCCCTCCGAGGCGGACATGGAAGCGTCTGGCGGATCTCAGCCATTCTCCCTCACCACCTTCATCAACGAGAACACCAACAGCTCTCCCCAGGATGACGGCACGGGCACGGCTTGGTCGACCCTAGAGTCGATTGACCAGTCGACCGAGTCTAAGTGGCGCTGCCAGCAGGAGACATATGCTGCGGACGCCACCTTCAACGCTGCGAGCTACCTGTTCGCTGCCTTTGACAAGATGTACCACAAGGTGCGCTTCGACTCTCTTCCAACCATGGAAGAGTACGGTGGCGGATCGAGTGGCGCTCAGTTCATCGCATGTTCACTGAACGGACGCACGCACTATCAAACGATGCTTCGCGCATCGCAAGATCAGTTCGTTTCCAAGCAGGACCCGGCATACATGAACCCGAAGTACGCTGGCATTGACCTGGTGTATGCATCGGAGCTTGACACTGCTGCGGTATTCGTCGACGCATCCGCTTCCGACGCCTTCAAGACCGAAGAGGCGCACACCAAGAAAGGTGGTCGCTACTTCTTCATTGATGGCTCCCACATCAACCCCGTGTTCCACACGCGCCGGTACATGAAGCGTCACCCTGTGATGCGTCACCCGAACCAGCCGTTCACATGGACACAGCCTGTTGACTGCTGGCACAACATCATCTGCCGCTCTCTGCGAAAGCAGGGCATGGTTTCCCCTTCCGCCGCTCAAACGATTGGTGTCTGGGCGTAGTAATACCCCAGGTCTCTGACCACAGCCAATCCATAGGAGGATTGAACAATGAGTAACCCAAGTATCTCTGGACCCGGTGATGGCTATTTTGGCCCGAAAAACTGGGACGAAAGAATGCTAAACAGCACCGGAGGAGCCCTCACAGCGGGGTCCCTCGTTCAGGTGGATGAGAGCGTTATCGACTCCACCACACTTGCCCAGACGACCATCGAAGACCCCAGCACTCTAGGCTTAGAGCAAGGTGGAAAGTTCGGTGTTCTCCTGGAGGACATTGCCAATGGCGAGCGAGGGCTTGTCCGCTTCCGAGGCCGAGTGAAGGCGCAGACAACCGGAACCCCGGCTGTTGGCGTTTACCTCTCGGGGGCAAACGCGGCAAACACGATGACCGCCACGATCGGTGCCACATTCCGTGTCCTGGGGACTACCCTGGTCACGGGATCGTCCGTCCCTACTCTTATCGAGTTCGACGGATTGTCCAAAGGCGTAAACCACGCCTAGTAGACAGAATCCCTAGCCTCTCCGGCCCCTTGCACTTGGGGGTCGGGGAGGCACTACTCTCAACCAAAACAAAGACATGCCCTCACAGAACTCAGTAGGCCCCGAAGAGGGCGTGGACATTGCAGTCCTGGACTTCCGACTCAACAACAAATCTGGGGCCACCGTGAAGCGTGGAGAGATTGTCCAGCTCGGAATCACAACTAGTGAGGCCACGGGGCGCCTAGACGCATTTATCGTGGTTACCACGGCAGGGGCCCTGGGCGACATCATGGGGTGCGTCCTTGAGACCATCGGCCGTGACAAGCACGGAATGGTCCGAATCCAAGGTCGCGTCAAGCATTGCAACTTTGGGGGCACCATCGCCAAGGGTGGGCTCGGCGTTGCAAATGTGGGCGGAGGAGATGCCATCCCCGTCACTGGCGCAACCAAGAGGAAGATCATTTTGAAGTCGGAGGAGCAGGGCACCTCTGGCACTAAGCGAGCGGTGATCTTTGACGGATGGGCGGGTTTCGGTAAGGACGAAATCTAAGCCATGTCCCTCACAGTCCAGAACTGCCTCGACCATGTTGCCAAGGTCGTTGGCGGCTACTCCAAAGCGGACGGTCTCTCCTACATCAACGATGTGGGGGAGATCCTCGCCACGCAACAGCCGTGGGCGTGGCTGGAGAAGCAGACCGCCACAATCGACCTCATTGCCGGGCAGACCTATGCGGCACTGCCTGATGGCATCAGGGAGATTACCGGCTACGATGCGACAAATGGACTTCTAAACACGCTCAAGTTTACCGACGTTGGGACCGTGTTGCAGATGCGAGCTAGTGACATCTCGGTGACCACATGGAACTGGCATGGGGCTCTAACCTATCGCGACTCCGACGTTCCAAACTCAGTCAAGCACTCAAACCGATTTGACGGGTCGTCTTGGGCGGACTCAGGAACCCCTACGCTGGCGACCGGATTTTCAGACCCGCTTGGCGGGATGAACGCAACGGAGTTCACGGTGTCCAGCACGGCAGACCGCCGGGACCAAAGCATACCCTATGGCTGCGTTACCGCTGGAGTCAACTGCGTTTCGATCTACGTCAAAGAGGGGTCGGGCGGAGGTGGCCTCATAGCGGTTCGCGATGTCAAAACAACCGCGATCGTGATGGCCCAGCTCTCCGTCACTTTCGGCACCGTAGCCACTGTGGCGGCAGTTGGGGACACAACCTTCACGCCAACGATCGAGCCTATCCAGGACGGGTGGTATCGAATCCAGTGCGGGTTCACATACGACACCTCTATCCACGGGGAAGACGGCGTTCTTCTGCAAGTCATTGGAGGCAACGGGGGAAAGACCCAGTTCTTTGGAGCCCAGATCAACCGCACTAAGTTCGCAACGCCGCTCGTGATCGTGAACGGAACCACGCTGCCCTCTGGGGGCGAGCCCGAGCCGGTGCTTGAGCTTTACCCCGTACCCACTGCTGACAGCGATGCTGCCCTAACCATCTTCTACCGAGGCGGATGGGGTCGGGTCAAAGCCGACACCGATGTGTTGTCCATGCCGGACTGGATCGAGCCCCTGTTCAAGGCGATGCTCAGGGCCTATGTCAAGGGCATCGAAGAAGAAGACGAGGGGACAGTCGACCAGCGACTGGACTCTGTGATGCGCGGACCACTCATGGCCGGTTGCGTCAGTCGCGATGCGAAGATCGCACCCAACGTGGGCGCACTTCGCGGTTCCGCCGTGTCTGGCAGCGGGACTTTCATCCCAGCAATGCTTCGCAACACCGTTCAAGGTCCTAGCTAATGCCTGATATTGACATACGCTTCCCGATAAAAGGCATCAGTGACGATGTGGCGTTTACCGAGCAGGAGCCAGGCACCACTTCCGACGCTCTCAATATGCGCGGACTCGACCCCGTAACGGGCCGAGAGCGTGGCGCTCAGCGGGAAGGTCTGTCCAAGTTTACCGACCCAGCCGAGTCGCTCACCGGCAAGGTTAGCGCGTTGATGTCGATTAGCTACGACCTACGAAACATCGACTACACGGCGGTCACTACCGCCGATGAGACGGGGGCCGAGTGGAGCTTCACCACGCCAGGCGGCGGTCCGTGCCATGGGCTTGTTGTTGACAACCAGGAGAACGTCCTGTGCCTGAGCGGCCCATCTAGTGTAGTAAAGCTAAACAGCGAGGGCGTTTCGGTCTGGGAACACGGGATAAAGGTGACCTCCAAGGGGCAGGCACTCAAGGCCATAGCTATCGACAATCAAGGCGGAGTGTTCGTCGGGTCCACGACCGGTGGAGACCCTCGCGAATCCTCAATATGGCGCATCGTCGAGACCGCGAACGACGATGAGGAGTATGAGCCAGAAGACTACTGGAACTTGCAGCCGGGCGGGTTCGTAAAGCACCTGGAGTTCTCCAAGGGAGCCCTCTATGCGGCCATAGACATCCCTGAAGATGGACGCAGTGAGGTTGTAGTTTACAGCCAAGCGGCGAGCAGCTCTCCCAATGAGGCAGTGCGATACGCGGTCCCGTATCCGGTAAACCATGTAGGTGTCGACCCTAAGGGGTCAATGGTTGTTTCATGCCCCAAGAACGACTTGCGTGGATTCAACCCTGACGGCACCCTAAAGGTGGGGTCAATACCGTCGTCACCAGAGTCAACGGTGTCTTCGATTGGCTGGTCGCCAAAGGATCTTGACGACTGGGAAAAGCGTGTCTGGTTCTGGATTGATGCTGACGATCTTGACCCCGCGTCAACCCCTTATGAGGTCGGAGACGAGATCACATTTATTCGATCTAAGGACAAAAGCGGGAGGCACCTGTACACGAACACCATCGACGATGAGCCTGGGCCGACATTCGGAAAGGGCCTAGCCGGTCGAGGCGCCATTCAGTTCGACGGTATAACCCAGAGCCTAATCTCCGGCCCAGCGACCACCAACCTCAAGTCGAACGCCTCCTCACAGCAATCTTCTTTCCCATGCTATGAGGCGGGCATGTATGCCACGTTCATCTTGATTCGCCCGAACAAGGAGAGCGATTCGTCTTCTGTTGAGGGGGTTGGTCGCGGAACGCTATTCAGCCAGTTGATTCGAGGAACCACTCCAGTTGGGTCAACAACGGGCACTGTCGGTTACGGCTATCTCAGTTTGAGCTTGAACTGCGGCTCTACCAAACCAGTCCTAAGCAATGGGTCACCAACCGAGATTGGCCGCCTCGACTACTGCCCTAATGGTCTCTACACCGGAGGACTAGTTGACTATGTGGAAACTGCCACTGGCATCGGAAACTCTTCGATCAATGACTATTCTAGGAACCAGAGAGCGGCTGACACTGCGGTTGGGTCAGGATCTGTGGGCAACTACTCCAAGCTCTACAACGGCACGCACCTTCAGACGTTTGAAGCTTGCACCAAAGATGAGTATTACAACATTGGCGAGTATGGAAACGAGGAGAGCTGGGCCGCAGACGACGAGGCGGTGCTTATAACAATAATCAATGACGGGTCTGTAGATACACAGACCGTCTCCAAGGTGGGGGGTGGCGGAGCCTGGGTCCCCAACGGTGGTCCACCCCCAGGTAAGACGCGATCGCTGATAAGGGTCAATGGGGTGCCTGTTGACAGGTGGACCGACATGCCGATCAAGTCGAAGATCGACTCATACACCACTTGGGGGACTGGTTATAACTGGACTACGTCTGCCAATGACCACTTTGGCGGAGAGATCCTAGAGGTCATCACCCTGGACAGGATAGACCGCAATGACGACTCTTCTGAGCCCAAAATCCTGACGCACCCCGAGGACCCAGACTACGTCAAGTCCATAACCATGACTTCCAATGGGTCTGGGTACACAGTGGGTGGCGATCTTCGAGCCGTAATCCACAAAGGGGTCGACGAGCCGTGCGGAGGCGCACACATGCCGCAATCGGGAAACTCCTTGTTCGGATCGTCAGGCACGCCAGGTGCTTCTGACTACATTTCCTGGGTGAAGATAGGGACATATACGGTCGACCCCACAACTGGATCGGTCGACACTAACACCTTCTCCACCGATGGTTGTGGGTGGATGAATGCCCCCGAAGTTTACCCTGAAGATGATGTCTTCTGTGGAGGGAGCGGGTCTGGGTGCGTGATCGAGGCGAAGATCCACGAGGACTACTCCGGATCTTCGGTCATCGACGATGACACGACTGAGATGGAGAAGATTGAGGGGTACTTGGTTCATAAGTGGGGGTGCCCAAATATCCTGCCTGGAGATGGCGATCGCTGGATTCACCCCTACCAGAAGAAGGTCCCACAGGCCCCTCAGGGAGATGGGTCTTACAGCGGGAATATCAGTCAACTGCTAGAGGCTGGCCCGATCGTGGCCCATTATGACTCTACTGGCGAACTGTCGTGGGCCTTTGGCGACGATTCGTCCAGCGAGCCCCGGTGCGGCATTTCCGCAGCGTTTCTTGAGGACGGGTCTGTGGCTACTCTTGGGACGAGGGAGAGCCTATCCACTTCCTACCACGGAGTGTCGTGCATCTCGAAGGATGGGCTAACCGCAACGGTCAAGGACAGCTTCACCAAAGAGCCAATAGCGGGAAATGTCGTTACCGACGAGTTCGACGCGATTCATTTTGCACGGTCACACTCCTCTTCAAATGCAGACAACAAGACCGTATCCGTCATCCGAGACGAAGCCGTTGGGTCAACAGCCCTATTTGACCTTGACCTTGACGGTGGAGTTCCAGACGATTCAAGGGATGCGTATGGGGTCGGCGTAGCTCCGTTCAGCCCGGACTACGGGTCAGATATTGCCGAGTCAAATAGGAGGTCTCAGTTCATTTATGTGGCGACATCTGATGTGCGAGCAGACGGCACGGGAGGCCAGCCAACGGTGTGGAAGTACCGCACTGTGTCGGTATCCCCCAACATGGACCCTCCGCGAGGCATGTCGCACTATGCTGTCGGATACGATGGCGAGCTAAAACAGTTCACGGCTGGCGGAGCAAACTCGGACGTAACGAATGGTGACGAGACCCCAGACTTCGCCGCTTCGGCCAGCTTCATTGACCACACGGCACTGTTCAATAAGCTCTATGTGGTTGATGGCGTTGGGGTCAAGGTTATCGACCCCGTAACCGAAACGGTTAGTCATCTCAAAGCCGAGGATGGGGGCAAGCTGCCCGACAACCCCAGGCTCGTGGCCGCGTGGCGCGGACGACTCGTTCTGGCAAGAATGGCGGACGACCCCCATGCCTGGGTTATGTCCGAGAAGGATAACCCCAAGGGTTGGAACACCGCGCCCATTGACGACACTAGCATTTCGGCTACGGCAGGGTCCCTGTCGCTGGCGGGGAGGCCGCAGGACGTCATCAACTGCCTAATCCCGTATAGCGACGACATCCTGATTGTTGGCTGCGACCACTCTATCTGGACGCTTACAGGCGACCCACTACTGGGCGGACAGATCGACCTCCTCACGGATGTCACCGGGATAGCCTTTGGGCGATCTTGGGCCAAAGATCCGCGAGGCAACATTTTCTTTTTTGGGAGCCGGGGCGGGGTATTCGCGATGCCTCCAACGGGTGCGGCACCAGTAAAAATAACCGAGTCCAGCATCAACCGCAGAATGGCAGATGTAGACCTTGGCACATACCGCATGGAGCTTGTCTGGAATGAACGGCAAGAAGGTTTGCACGTTTACCAGATTCCATATGCTGGAGGTGGAGCCTTGGTCCGCCACTGGTTCTGGGATCGCAAGCGGTCGGCTTGGTGGGAAGACGAGTTTGGCAGCACTGGAGTCCAGGTGACCGCCTCGGCTGTCCTGGATGGAGACACCGCAGATGACCGGGTTGTTCTAGTTGGAGGGGAGGATGGCGTTATCCGCCAATACGAATCGTCCGCAAAAGATGACGACGGGGAGCCTATTGAGTCGCGTGTACTCTTAGGTCCGATCGTCCCTAAGAGTGGAGAAGGAAAGAATATCCGCTTTAGCCACCTTGCAACGACTCTGGCTTCCGATCAAGATGGGGCAATCGTTAGGCAGTACGTTTCTAACACGGCAGACCTGACGGGTGAGCATTTCTTGCAAGACTCGGTTCCGTCCGGGAGGGCTATGTACCAAACTGCAAAAGCTAAAGGTGGCTACTACTGGGTTGAGCTGGTCAACTCTAGCCCAAATGAGCGTTTCGCCTTTGAAGCCATGAGCGTCCGAGCGTACCCAGCCGGTCGACGGAGAAGTCACTGATGCCCAGGCGCGTAGGAACCAACAACTTGTCGGGAGAGTCCCGGCAGTTGGGCGGAAGGGATCGTCGAGGTAGACGAAATGCCCAAATCAGTTCCGTGCACAAGAAGCCGAGCAACACAATCCGGGAGGTGCGCGGTCGCACCGAGGTTGTGGTTGGCCGCACACTCAAATCAACGTCTGAGGGCCTGGATATCGTGCCAGCGTCAGCAGTTTCTGACGCTGTCGGTACGGACCCGGGGGACATCGCCACCACACTAAACTCGCTGCTGGCCGCATTGCGGCTTGCTGGAATACTAGAGCCATAGGAATAAAAGTATGATATTCGGAGAACTGGGGCAAGACCCCATCAAGCAAGGCAAGAAGGGTCTGAAGCTGTTGCCTGAGATGGAAAAACGGCAGCTTCTGCAGAGCAATCTAATGATGAAGATGCTCCAGAAGCAGATGGGTGACGCCAGCGTTTGGGAGAAAGCGGCAATGATGCAGCTTATGGATTCCGAAAGGTCGGCCTCTGAGTCGGTCTCTGCATCCTCTAAGAAAGAAGCAGCTCAGAACGAGCAAGCCGCTGCCAACGCCGGGCTAAGCAACGTCACCGGAAGCGTTGCTCGCCGCAAGGCTATAGCTGGCAGGGGAGCCCGGGAAAAGCGGAAACTGTCCGCCGCCCGTGCTGGTCAGCAGGTTGGTGTCCGACAGTCCGCTTACAACATGCGAGCCGGTACACGGAGCCAGATGCTCGGTGTTCAGGAGAACATCCAGAAAGTCAAAGCTCAGTCTGACTTGCAAAAACTCCATCTCACTACAGGCAACGCACCCTATGGCGTGAACCCAATGCTGAAAGGTCCCAAAAAGGGACTCCTCGGCGCTTTGGGTGGCGTTGCCGGTTACGCCATGGGCGGTCCGACTGGCGGTATGATCGGACAAAGCCTTGGCGACAGCGTCGGGTCAACATTCGCAACTTAGGAAAACACTATGGCACAAATAGTTGACATCAACCCCGAAATGGGGGACCTCTCCGCCGCCTTTGGCATGGCTATGGATCAGCGCAAGCTGGATGAATCTGCCCGTCAGTTTGACGAGGGGCTGGGCGTTCGCAAGGAAGACCTGGCCTCCCTGATTGAGCAGCGGAAAATCCAGGGTCAATCAACCATCGACGCTGGCAAACGAGCCGATGCCAGCCTGGCCATAAACCAGGACATACACGACCACAACAAGAGTCGCTGGGACGGAACAGACGAGCATCAGGACAGGCTGCGTGCGCTGGAGTTGTCCAGAGAGGAAATGGCGCAAGACCAGATGTCCCGGAGCTTCGAGCAAGACTGGAGACATACTGAGCAAAAGTTCGGCTGGGAGGGGGTTCAGCAAAGAAACCAGGAGCAGGATCGGGACTACAACTTAGAGCAGAGAAACAAGAACGACCTGGGCACTCAGGCTGTAAATGAAGCCTACCGCAATTCCGACGTTACCCGCATCGGGAACATCCTGTCTGGGTCAGAGGACCTTGGCGAGGATTCCGAGGGCAGACAGATTCAGGGGCCCATGCTTGATCATCTATCGCCTGAGAAGCGGTCCGCCTACGAGGGCTGGATGGAGGCTGCCAACAACCCAAATCTGAGTGTACAAGACCGAGCTGCGGTGAACTCATACCACGGCAGGGTCATAGCCGAGGTGCAGAACTGGGAGGATGCCCAGGAGCTGACTGGGTCGATCAACCAAGCCTTCCGCACCGACCGCTTGGCGATGACCAATCGCAAAGGACAGAGCTTCCCAGTCTCCGAGGGCACACAGGCCAGAATAGACGAAATGCTCTCCAACCTGAGCCAGCGCGACGAGGCAAACCCGAACGAGTTCAAGGAAGAGTTCAACCAAATGCTCAAGGAGGCTGATGAGTTCAACCGCAACGAGATGGACATATCTTTCGCCCTGGCGTCTCTGGACGAATCCAGCCGGGCCCTATCTCTGATGACGGGGGCCAAGGTCGCTGCGGCCATCACCTCGGCGCAACGTATGTACTTGAATGGAACGTCCAAGCTCCCACCGGACTACAACCAGGGAGAGGCCATGATGGACGCGGCCACTAAGGGCAAGGCACTCGAAGCGAAGACCGACAAGCTCAAGCAAGACCGGGCAGATGCCAGCGTCGAGAACTTCCACTGGGCCTTCGAGACAGTCAGTCAGACAATGCCGAATGTCCTTGATGAGAACGGGCGGCTAACCCAAGAGGGCAGGTTGGCAACAACGCAAATGATGGAGGAACTCAATGGGGTGCTTGAGGAAAACTATCTGTCCAGATACGACCAGCTCGACGAGAACATGGTCGCCAGCCTAGCCCCTGGCCTAGCCACTCAGGCTATAAAACAGACCGATCAGCTAGGGGCAGACGTTGCCAGGGAGATGGGCCTCCCCCCGTCCAGCTACGAAGCAGTGTCCGCTGACGGATTCGCCCCCGGTGGGTCGCCAGCGTACAGGAAATCCGGAGGGGCCCCGAGCGGCATCACCCCGGGCGGGGCGATGCCAGCGCCACAGTCCGCGCCAGGGCCCATGGGGGCCCCACAGGAGGACCCGAGCATTGAAGCCGACATCTCACACCTCCGGTCCCGTGGGGCCCTAGAGCCCGTCCCGGAGGGGCACACGAAGACGGGGGCATTTTCTCGGAAAACTAAGCCCACAGCCCTGCTCAAGGAGATGGCAGTTGTGTTCAGCGAGGAGGGCATGATTGGTGTCCGCCGAGAGCTTGCCTCTTCCGGGTATGACCCCGATGACATGCCCAAGAAGTGGACACAGCAGTTGTCTTCCGAGGTGCAAAAGACCGATGCCTGGAAGGCTAGCCACGCCTTTCACTCTACAGGCGTATCGGAGGGTCGACCGCTGATCCAGGACTGGACGGAGATGGACGAGCCGGATTCGGCTTACGGCACAAAGATCAGCGAGCACTACGCTATTCGCCGGAAAAACTTTGGTGCGTTGGCCAAGCACATCTTCGAGGACCCAAAGGTCGGCAACGCTATGAAATCAGATGTCGGAACCGGGGACTTCACAGCCGACGACTTCGGGCGCTGGCTGGCAGAGAATGGTTACGGCGGCAAGAAGAATGTGCCGATCACGAGGTCGGGTATAACGAAGCTGTTCATCAAGTACGGAAGCGATCTTGGGTATAGCGTAAGCAAGGGCAAAGATGGTAAGTTGACTGTCACCTCCCCGTCAGCGTCCGACCCATCACCGATCCCTGTCGAAGAACAAAGCTAGACCATGCAGACTCAAGACCCGGAGTACACGAAGTGGCTCTCCCAGCTAGACGAACTGCATAGCAAGGTGAACGTCATGGGGGACATTGAGTCCCCCCGGTACGACGAGCCTGAGAGTCAGCAGCGGTACGACTTCAAAAAGCTTTACGACAGTCCGCACCGCGACCAACTGCTTAGCGACTCCAGGGATGCCCTAGGGCAGTACGCAATGCCGGATGGTTTTGAGTGGTCCCAGGCTGAGTCACCGGCTGGCATGGCCTCAGGCGTGACCGCTCAAGGACTCCCCTTTGTGTCCAATACTGCGGACGAGTCAGACCAGGAACCTAAAGGTGTGTCTGAAGTTTGGAACGACTTCTCAGCAGCGAGTGCAGTCCCATTTGTTGCGGGTGTCCACGAGCTTGGACACATTTCCAAAGTGTGGGAGGCGTCCCGTGACCTGGAGAAGAACGGCGCTGGGGCCTCCCCTGAGAACTTCAAGCTCGTCAACGACTTCCTGCAAGACATGCAGCGGGACCGCACTTTCTTAGGCGGAGTGGCCGAGCTTGTATTCCAGCTCCCAGCATTCGCGGGGGAGTTTTTCGCATCAGGCGGAGTCGCAACAGCTACACGCAAAGGCGCAGCCAAGCTGGCGGGAACATCCATCCGCTCACTGCTAGAGAAAAAGCTCGGCAAAAACATTGCGACTAAAGGATTAGCAGCGGTTGCGGGGGGCGCAGCGCAAACCAATCTCATGACAGCGGTCATGACACCCAGGGTTGCGGCGGCGGCATACCGTCGAGCCTTACCCGGCATGGCCTCCATGCAGGACGGTGAACGCGCAGCAATCATCTTCGACGAGACCTCCAAGGACTTCATGGAGGCTCTACCTGCTGGCTATGCCGACATGTGGATTGAAGTCCTGTCGGAGAAGTCCGGTGAGGGCATTGCCGCTGGCATGCGGAAGTTGCCTCTTGTGAACAAGCTCAACATTATGCAGGGGTCCGTCTTTCAGCGATGGAAGAAGATGAACCCCACGCGCACCACACGCGATTTCCTAGATGGGATTGCCAAAGAAGCCGGTTGGGCCAAGACGCTAGACTCGATCGGTCTCCAGGGCCCCGTCACGGAGATGCTTGAGGAGCGTGTCGGCGATGTGATGCGTACAGCCATCCTTGGCGACGAGTGGAGCTGGCCTACAGCTACCCAGATCGCCCAGGAGCTGACAGCATTCTCGGCCATCCCCGCTATCACCGCCATCCCGCAGAGGCGTCAACAGGCGCGGATGCTGGAGGCCCTTGAGAAGAGGGCCGACAGTGAGGAGGCCCTATCTCAGAACATCCAAGAGGTGTTCGAGGGTAAAGACCCGGTCACGCCGGATGAGCCCACCAAGACTAAAATCGAGTCGCTGACTGGAAAGGTCGACGGCAAAGAGGCCGTCGTCGAGTTCACGGACGATGGATTCCGACTCACCTATGGCGACAGCCAGGTGTCAACCTCCGTCGAGGTAACCGGAAAAACGCTTGAGGAGGCGGTATCCTTTGCTGAAAAGCACTTCAAGTTCGAGCGCAGCAGTGTCGAGCCCGAGCTTGGCGGCAACGAGCCAGAGAAGGACCCGGACATCCCGAGCCGCGCCGACCGCGAGCTGGAGGAAGAAGACGGAGAGTCCACCGTCATCGAGGACAGGACCGACACCACTCCCGTCGAGGAGGAGGTGCCAACGGTTGAGCCCGAACCGACCACTGAGCCCGAACCGGTCCCCGAGCGCGAGCCGAACCCAGAGGGCGGGGCTACCGCCGAAGAGGTCCTCAACTCCCGTGGCGAGTTCGATGAAGGCGGTGCTGGCAACATCACCCCCGAGGAAGCCAACTTCGGATTCAAGACTGCGGCCCTAGAGATCGAGGCTCTGAACGAGGCTGAGCCCGAGCCAGCAGACCGCAAGAAGACCCTCAAGCTCTACGATGCGCTGACCCAGGCCATGCTCCGTGGCACTCGGGACTTCCAGGCACTCGTGGACGAGGCCGACTCTCGCGGCTTCGGCGACGAGGTGCGCGAGGCCATTGGCGCATACGCTGAAGGTGTGTCGAAGTACCGCGAGGCTCAGAGGTTCGAGGTCGAGGACCTAATGGAGGAGCTTGGCGAGGATTCCGAGGGCAGACCGACGCGCAAGCAAACTGAAGAACTACAGGCCCTTGGCATCAAGGACAGCGCCCAACTGATGAACTCAACCAAGGTCATCAAGAATGGCGATGGGGAAATCGTTGCGGCAACCTCAGGCCAGTCGCTCCACGTTCATCCCGAGTTCCAACAGATGGGACTTGCGACTAAGCTGTTGGAGTTCATGAAGAAGAGGGGCGGGATGAGGATGGTCGCCCCCACCAGGCATGCCGTAAAGTTCCTCTCCGATCGCGGCTTCACCGCCGATGGCAAATGGGTGTCGGGTGAAGGCCAGGCAATGGTATTCAAGCCGAGGAAAGAGGGGTCGAAAAGTGACCTGTCCGACGACCTCGAAGCGGACGCGGCGGCTGAGTCAAAGATCGACCCCGAGGTTGTAACTCGCCTGATGGACGAACACGACATCAGTGAGGAGTCGGCACGGGTCTCAGCTCAAGCGCCCGAGGGCGAAAAGGCGTACTTCACACGAGAGCAGCTCGTCGAATCCGTATCGGAGGAGACGCTTGACTTCTGGGAGCTGGCCTACGGTCTAGAGATAGACGAGTTCGGGTACAACTTCGAGGAGGTTGCAAGCCTACTTGAGTCCGATGGCTACGATGTTCCCACCCCGAGCTACACCGGGGGAGAGGTCGCCGAGACGTTCGACAGCACTTGGGAGGCAGACAAGCCCGAGGCCGAGGAGGACGAGGTTGCGGTTGATGTTCAGGAGGAGCCTTCACGCCCGGTGACCGGCGAGCCGTATAGCGTCTTGGCCTACCGTGGAGAAGGCGCGGAGCGAAACATCGAAGAGGGTGGAAGTAACATCTTCGGCGCGGGTCGGTACACCAGCACCGACAGGGAGCATGCTGCTAGGTATGGGAAGGTCAGTCAGGTTCAGGTGTCCCTAAAGAACCCGCTCGTTATAGCCAGCGATGTTGACCTAGCTCGGGCGTTGGCTAACGCTGGCCTAAAGGACACCTACCTCGGGAAGCGGATAACCGCAACCGGAATCCTCAGCACCGAAGAGAACAACGAGCGCATCCGCACCTTCAGGAACTACGCGGTAATGGTCGGCCATGACGGCATCATCGTTATTGCCGATAGGCATCGTGGCGGGAAGCGACTTTGGGAAGACACTGGCGGCTCTCAGATAGTTGAGTTCGGAGTCGACCACCTCAAGTCCAGATCCAAGGCGGACGACCCCTCCAAAGAGGAGGTTCCCGCCAAGGAAGAGGTCGAGCTGACCACATCTCCGGCAGACGACCTCAGCGACAAGAGGAAAGAGCTGAGGCGCAGGATGCGGAAGCTCAAGGAGGAGATTGGGCGCGGCGAAGGCTCGAACGACTCTGGCCTCAAAGGAGCGCCCGAACAGGGCGGCAGGCTGGACCCCGAGGTCGGAAAGAAGATCATGGCACTTGCCGAGGAGCTAGTTGCCCTAGAGGTGTACGATTACGGCGAGTTCGTGGACGAGTTCCAGGAGTACATCGGCGAAGTCGCCGTGCCGTACCTCCCGGCAGCTTGGGGCTTCGCATACAAGAATGCGGACAAGTCTGTCCGTGAAAAAATGACCTCGCCAGCAGATGCTCGCAAAGTCAACATCCAGGAGAGGCGCGATGGTAAAAGTAAGGTGGGCCCCAGAGGGGGTGAACAAGAATCTGTTCTGGGTGGAAGCTCAGATGGGCAAGCCGATGAGTCTGTCGACGTACAGAGCGTCACTGAGGAAGAGGGTGGAAGTGATGATCGAGGAGGCGAACGAACCGATCTGGGAGTGGATGAACGCGAACCCGCAGAATCCAGCGTCGACGATCGAGGAACTGACAGCGATGGTCGAGATGGAGATACTGCTGACGGTCGACCCGCTGCCGAGCTGGCCCCAAGTGCCGCATTCGAGGCACTCACAGCTTCTGAAGACCGCGCCCGAAGACTTTCAGACCTGGGCCGAGGGGACGCTGCAACTCTAGCCAAAGAGAACGCGAAGCTGGTGGACTACGATCCAGCTTCAAAGGGGAAAAAGAACGGGCTAAAAATGCCAGCCCGACTAGCCGAGCAGACACACCGTGCAGTCAGGAAGATCGAGACCGAGACCGGCGTTCAGATCGACGAGTGGGTCTCCGAGAGGCTCGGCTCAGAAGACGCTACCAAGTTCCTGTACGCGGAGCAGCTAGACGCTGTCGCTCTGGCTGTCTTCGCGATAGAAAACAATATGGGGTTCATCATTGGGGACCAGACGGGAACCGGCAAGGGCCGGATCGCTGGCTCCATAGTTCGGTATGCCCTAAACCAAGGACTCATGCCCGTGTGGATCACGGAGGGCGACAGCCTCTACAAGGCGGCGACCCGAGACCTAGCAGACGTTGGCCTCGAAGGCGTTTCCGTGACGGCCACGAACAACAACCTGGAGGTTGCGCTGGATGGGGCTTTTGGTCAGTCCACGCTTTCAACTGGAGAGGAGAAGGAACGCCTCATTGTCGCAACCGAGAAGCTGATCGCGCTCAAGCCCCTACCGGCTGATGCCTCCGCAGAGCAGAAGAAGCTGCAAAGTAAGAGGCTGAAGGCGATCATCGGTGCGGACGTATTGCTGTCTTCGTACAGGCAGCTCGGGCCAGGTGACAATGCGGTGGTGCGCCGTAACTTTATGTCAGCACTGGCACCGCATGCAGTCCTAGTGATGGACGAAAGCCACAACGCCGCTGGCGGAGGCGGTGTTGGCAAGCAGGTCCGCGCAAAGGATCAGAAGTTCAAGGTGGACAAGGACCACACCAAGGACTACTTCCGCAGGTATGTTGGCGCATCGAGGGGGTCGGTCTTCCTGTCGGCCACATGGGCGAAGGGCCCCAGCTCCCTGGGTTTGTACACGAACACACCCATGGGGGTTTTCGGCGCTCACCTGGGGCCTCTCATCAAGTCTGGAGGTCTACCCCTGCAACAGGTGGTCACAGGCTCCCTGGCTGCAAGCGGAAGCCTCATCCGCAGACAGGCGGACATGAGCGATGCCTCGTTCTCGACGGTCACTATGGATGGCTTCGAAGATAACGCGAACACGGTGTCAGACATCCTCTCCTCGATCATGAGCCTGGATGGAGAGCATGCTAAGCCCAAGAAGCTCCTCGCTGCGCGTTACACGATGTCCCTCACGAACATCGCCGAGATGCACAACTCCGAACCGGGAAGCGTGTCCGACCTGGACTTCAAGCGCATGACCCCGTTTGAGTCGGCCGAGGAGGTGAAGCCAGCAGAGCAGCTAGGATTAGCCAACTACATACACCCGGTCATGGCTACGATAATGCTCTCCATGAAGGCCGAGGCGATCGCGGATCAAGCGATAGCTGCGTTCAAGGCTGGATACAAGCCGATCATTGCCGTCCAGAACACGGGCCAGTCCCTCCTGGAGAAGCACCTAGACGAGACTCCGGACATGCAGGTTGGTGACGAGGTCGGTGAGTTTGGCGTTAGGCAAGCGCTCATAGCCCAGCTCCACCGCTCAAGGACCCTCAGGGTCAATAGCGCGATCGACCCAAATGAGGTTTCGGATCTGGACTCTAAATCCGCCAATATCGACCTCGCCGAGTTCAAGGCGTATGAGGTGTACCTGACCGACGAACTCCTTAGGGCTAACGGGATGGTCAACTTCCTGTCCGACTGGGAGGCAGCAAAAGAGCTGGTCGATAATGCGGACCTTTCGGGCATGAGCGGATCGCCACTCGACGCGATCATTGAGAGGCTAGAGGCGGCAGGGATGCGGATTGGCGAAGCTACGGGTCGCGAAAAGCAGGTCCGCAACGGCAAGTACAAGAAAAGGAAGGTGGGTGTCGAGCAGAGGGCAAAGATGATCGCCAGCTTCAACGGTGACCGCATGGAGTCGGCGATCGACGCACTGGTTGTGAACAAGTCTGCCGCCACCGGACTGGACATGCATGCCGCAAACAAGTTCAACGATCGCCGACCGAGGATGATGCTTATCGCGCAGATGTACGATGACATCAGCATCCTACAGCAGGTGCTTGGGCGCATCGACCGGAACGACCAGGCGCACTCGGCGACATACAGGTTCCTGATCGCAGATGTGCCAATCGAGATGCGGTACATGTCGATGACATCCAAGAAGCTCGCCGAACTGAACTCCGCAGCAACAGGCGAGGAGGGCGGAGAGTTTGGCCTGTCCATAGATGTGATGAACAAGGCTGGTGACACCGTTGTGGATGCGTGGTTGAGAGTAAACTCAGTCCTAGCGTCACGAATGGGAATCAAGGTGAAGAGTGGAAAGAATGGCAGGAATGCCGTAGAGGATGGTATCGCCAGCAAGGTCTTCCTCCGCATGGCACTCATCAACACCGAAGACCAACGCACATTGGTCAACGACATCGAGGAGAGCTATGTCTCACTCATGGAGGCACAGGCGGCTATGGGCTCGGTCGTTACGGGGGCCCAACAGTTGGACCTGAACGCAGTGACGAACAAGGTCTCGGTCATGATCCCCGCACCGGAGAGTGGCGGAACGGACCACAACTCAGGCCCGACCTACATCGAGTCCGTAACCATCGACCGACAGTTCACCCCGGAGTCGCATTCCAAAGTAATGTTCATGCACGAGAGTCGCAAGGAGGCGACATTTGAGCTTGAACTCAAGATACTCGGTGGCAAGGAGGCTCGGCTAGACAAGCTGAAAGGCAGGGCCGCGCAGATCGCCGATGAGGTGCAGGAGAAGGTAGATGCCCGAGTCGTGCGAGCCCATAAGGCCCACCAGAAGGCTGTGGAGCTGGCAGAGAAGGGAGGGCTGGACATCCCCGAGGAGACAGTCCCGGGTCCCCTAAAGTCCGAGTACGAGGCCATCAAGTCGGCCAGCATCGCCAGTTCTACAGCCGAGAAGTCGATCGACTTCATCTTGGACTTCCTCAGTAATGTGCGTTCCGGTCTCGGGTATGCGACGGTGACTCGCGGCGGCGAGATGGTTTACGGTCAGGTTTTGGGAGTCACCGACAAGGGCACAAGTCAGAACCTGGAGTCCCTGTCCCGATATGACGTTGCCATCTACACCGCAGAATCCGGGATTATTCACATCTCCGGGTCAGCACTCCAGTCTGAGTTCACTGTCGTGCCGGATCAGGCGGCCAAAGGTGGATTCGAACGCTCCCTGAGCAGCTCAACCAGCAGCACCGAGGAGCGCCACATCATCACCGGAAACCTTGCCCTCGCCCGTATGTACTACGGCGACCTAGGCAAGGTCATCGAGTACACCGCTGTTGAGAAGGGCGAGGCGGGTAGTTCGGAGAAGGTTGCTGGAAGCGGCGTGCGAAGTGACTGGTGGAAGCCGTGGACCGCTCACGGTCGCGAATGGCATCTTCGGGGTCTACCTCAGGCCGAATTCAAGTCCGAGCAGGAGGCCCTTTGGTTCATACAGCTTGGCCGCACTACAGAGCACCCACCAGGGGCTGACGACCTAATCCACGGCGTTGATCGAGGCGTCTATAACGCGCTCGTGGCCGGACCTTCTTCCCCCATTTACTCGGCCTTGGGCGGTGTAGGCGGCAGTGCGGTGTGGTTTGTTCAATGGGATACGACGACTACGACTTATGAACCAGATAGGCTCCCGGACTTCCCGGGCGAAGTTTTTGATTCACTGGTGGAGGCAACAGACGCAGTATCCCGGTATTACCGTGATGGGATGTTGGGGGTAGAGCTAACCGCCAGGGTAGAGCTAACCGCCAGGGGCGAGGATGCCGACCGGGGACCTGGGTACGGAGAGTTTGTGGGTCAAATCTATCGGACCCTCGATGATGACTTCCGAATAAGGGGGCTGAGCGCGGTCAAGTTCGAGGAGTGGAGTGATGCCGAAGACTTCCTGGATGGGGCACCAATATCGTCGTCGTCGAACAATCGGTACAGTCACCTAGAGGAAGGCGAGGCGGCAGGGGATGGTTTCTACTGGACCGAAGAGGGTGGCTGGGTCATCGAATGGGACCAGCTTTCGTTCCACGGGCCCACTGTGTCCCCGCCTTTTAAGGACGGCTTTGACAACATAGAGCAAGCCGTTGACTACGCCAGGGAATATCTGCTTCATGTTAACTCGACGCGAGGCGACGCTCGCGGTAAAGATAAGGCCCCGCAGGGCAGCGGGGGCACCAGGAAAACCATCCTACGCACCGGCCAGCTTCTGCCGAAGTCGAAGGACGGACTTGAGTTCATCAAGGAGATGACCAGAGTCATGGCCTCCATGGGTGAGGTCTTCGATCAGCTAAAGGACGAAGGGTCCGGCGTGTACCTTGCCGCACCTTGGCACCTAGCCAAGATCGAGTACAACCTAACGAAGTCCGCCGACTCGGAAGGCAATGGCGCTGTCGGGGTGGTCAGGATAGAGACCCCGTCCAAGGGCATGTACCGCAGCCTCATCTACAGAAACCTCAAGGTCCTTGAGTCGATCACTAGGGCTGGCGACGAGATCGAGGTCTCCTTCGTTCCGGGGGAGAACAAGGACTCGGCAGATATATACTCGCTGACTGGTGGCGCTCGTGTACTCGAAGACGTAATCAGGTGGCTCGGCTCTAGTGGTGAGGGCCTGGACTTGAGGTTCATGATGAACCGCGAGGGGACCGCGTCCAACTACAACCAGCGGCTCAGCCAGACGACAAGTCAGGAGGGTCGCGTCAGCGGGATGCCCATGGAGGGAACCGCGAGGCCGGTCAAGTCAGACAGGCAGATCGAGAAGGAGACCCCCATTGAGCTGGAGGCCCCGATCAAACCCAAGACCGGATTCGGCGACGAGAACATGGAGCCCATCGGGGATCGTGGATCGTGGTTCGACGTACTTGGGAACATGGGGGAGTCGCGCTACAACGGAGACATCGTTTCCCGTCAGGAGATGATCGAGATGCTCGCGGTCCTCTACAGCGAGCGCAGGACACCCATCCGCCACGGTGTTGGGCTAAGCTCCTACGCCGGGTTCTACCGACCCGGAAACCACATTGTCCGACTCCGAAATGCCTACCAGATAACCACCGCCACCCACGAGGTTGGACACGCTCTCCAGACGCTGTTCTCTTCCGACCCTGGACCGTTCGTCCCACTCGGGCAACTTGACCCCGTCACGAAGGCGGTGATGATGGCCGAGCTTGACGCCATGGGCAAGCGGCTCTATGGCGATGTGTACCCACAGGGTGGTGGGTACACCTCCGAGGGGTTCGCCGAGTTCGTCCGCGAGTACCTGACCCGGCCCGAAGATGCGAAGCGGAACTTCCCCGCATTCCACGGTTGGTTCACAAAGAAGCTGAAGGCGGACTACCCCGACATGCACCGCAACATGCAGGTCTTCAAAGGCAAGCTTCGCGAACGACTACTGGCGAGCCCGGAGCAGAGAGCTTCGAGAGACCAGGAGTTCGAGGAGTCGAAGCTGAACAAGATCCACATCTTCAAGGAGTACATCGGATGGGGTAGAGGAAAAGAAGGCCGAATCGGCATGCGAGCCGACTGGCTGGACAGCAACTCCCCACTCCTCCAGATTGACGAGTATGTTGCCAAGCAAGCAAGGGAGGAAGGTCATGGTAGCTACTTCCTCAATGAAGCCGGTATCCTAAACCCGTCGCAGTCTATGTACCGCACCGCCGCCGCACTCGAACAGAGCTATGCGGCAAGGACTGCGGTGATGGCGGACAGGTACACGATGGACATCAATGGCAACCCCGTTGGTGAGCCGCTTTCGGCGATCAGGAAGATCCTCAAGAGCCACGAGTGGAAGGACTTCGCCATCTACCTGTGGGCCAGACGCGCACTGGCGCTCGGAAACCACCCCGACTACGCACGGGATAACTACAGCGAGAAGACGCGCAAATCCCGCCAGGGTGGACTGGAGATCAATGAGGCACTCGCCATCGTCAAGAACCTTGAGGGCAACCGCGCCGAGCGGTTCCGCGAGGCGGCTGAGCGAGTCTATAACTGGAACAACGACATCCTGCGCTACGCCGCGTCTGCCAGCCCGCAGTTGGGCCGGGTGATGCACTACATCATGAAGATTGACCCGGGGCAGTACGTCCCGCTCTGGGGCATCTTCGAGAAGCTCGATGCATCCTACGCCTCTGGCGGATCGACGGACGCCCGATCGGGCAACGTGGCAAAGCGTCTGCGCGGCTCTATGAACGTCCCGCAGAACGTACTGGTCTCAATGCTGGCGAACGCGGAAAACATCGTCCAGCTCACGCACAAGCGGGTCCTATTAGACATGATGTATAAGTACCGCAAGGTGCCAGGCATCGGTCACCTGATTGAGGAGATCCCCGCAGACAAAGATAGCCTGTCGACCAACGTGCATGCTGCCCTGAGCGAGATCGCCAGGAAGCTCGGCCTGGACGAGATAGACGGGTTCCTTATGGGTGAGGATCAGTACGAGCTAGAGCATGCAGATGCCCTCACGGCGATCCAGTTCTTCTTCCCCACGATGAAGACCAAGGATGACACCGTTAGGTTCACCATGATAGATGAGGGCGGTGAGGGACCTTACAGCTCAAATATCAAGCAGTTCGAGCTGAAAGACCCGATCCTGCTGAAGACGCTTCTAGGAATCTCCCCGCAGGAGTCAAAGAATGTCATCTTGGCTTTCGTCCGGTTCCACACCCGCCTGTGGAGAATGGGCACTGTCGCGTGGCGCTTGTCGTTCGGCTGGGTGACCAACCCGCAGCGAGACTTCAGGACGTTCTGGATTCAATCCAGGTCGCAAGGAAACTCCGCATGGAGTGGGGAAGTCCTCAAGGACATGCTGGCGATGATGTTTGCCGCTCCATTCTACCACGCGATGGGCACGGCCAGCCGTGAGCGGTTGCCCAAGTCCATGCAGGAAAACTTCCTGTGGTTCGACAAGTTTATGGCGCTCGGCGGTGAGATGCAGACCCCGGTCGGTCAGGACATCGCGTACAACCGTAGGTCCGTTGCGCGGATCGGCCAGAACCCAGTTCAGCGGATCATGAAGCCCGGCAACTGGCTAGACATCTTGGCGGCAATCGTGCAGCTCCCAGAGGGTGCCGTTCGCGTGACTGAGCTAAAGCAGGTCGCTAAAGCTCGCGGCCTGAAGCCGGGCGACAAGATGAGCGCGGACGATGCAATCGTTCTAAATGAGGCAATGTCTCAGGTCACGGTAAACTTCCGCCGAGGCGGAGAGAGGGCGAGGCAGGTGAACCGCTACATCCCCTTCTTCACGGCGACCCTGAACGCCTATGTCGATGCCGCCGGGGCCTACAAGCGAAACCCTCAGCAGTTCATTCTTAGGTCCCTGGTGTCAGTTACGATCCCCGCCATTGCATCGTGGTTCATGTACCGCGACGAGGAGTGGTACGTCGAAACCCCCGCTAACGAGAAGTTCCAGTACAACTTCATCCGCGTTGGCGACGACATTATCCGCGTCCGCCAGCCGCACGAATACGGAGTCGCATTCGGCGCTTTAGTCACCGCTATGCTGGACTCTGCATATCGCGAGGGCGACAACTCAATGGATGACTTTGCTCGCTTCGCAAAGAGCGCGATGAGCCCCGAGTTCATGCCCCCCATTTTGCAGGAGTCAGCAGAGCAGCTAGCCAACATGGACTGGTTCTTCGACCGCCCCATTGTCCCCCGTCGCGAAGCGGGACGGATGTATGCGGCCGACCAGTATGGGCCCTACACCACACAGACTGCCAAGTTCCTGGGGGGCATGCTTGGCTGGTCTCCGCGCCGCATCGACCACGCCGTAAAAGGCTTCTTTGGGTCGGCTGTCCCGGATGCACAACGCGCACTAGAGTCAATGTTTACAGCCGCAAGCAGAGACCGGGAGTTTGAGGCTTCCGATGTCCCCCTCCTGGGCGCCACGTTTAGGCGCGGCGGAGCGACCGTCACCCAGTCCAAAACAATAGACAGGCTATACGAGCTGAAGGAGTCGGCCGACCTGAGAATGAACTCCCCCTCGGTAGAAGAGACAGAGCAGCAGCGGCAGCGAAGGCTTCTTATCTCTGACGCCACCCGGGCTATCGGACTGCTGTCCTCACTGCGCTCAGCGGCGTATGACGCCCATGATCGAGAAGCTTACACCAAGGAGATGGTGGCAATAGCTAAAGAGGCTGCAAATGCGTACAGTAGTGAGAGATATATCGCTAACGACAAGAACTACCTGCGCCAGCGAATGAGAAATCTACGCAAGCAAGCGCAGCAGAGGAAAGATAGAGCTGGACTCTAAGGGATCACTTCGAAGCCATGACTAAGCCGCTAATAAACCTAGAGTCCACCGGGCTGCCCATGGCCCTCGTTATGGCGCTTGTAGTCGGATCGGTCACGGTTGGGGTTACGGGGTCAAGAATAGTTACCCGGCTAGAAGCGTTAGAGGATGTCGCAGACAAGCGTTGGACCAGACAAGATGCCGTCGTGAACGCCCTTGAGCTAAAGCTAAGAAACCCAACTTTACGAGTGCCAGACCCAAGGGACTCAACACGCGAAATCCAGATAGGATCGACGTTTGAATGACATTTACTAAAAAGCTTCTTGCGGCCGCGCTGGCCCTCATGACCACGGGCGGATTGGCCGCACAGCAGGGGCACTATATTGGAGGTGGAATAATCGCCATCTGCGGCGTGTCGGCCTTGGGCATTGTCGCATGGTCCCGAATGCCCAAAAGGCCCCGGAGGGGCGGCAAGTGGCCCGGCTAGCACTAGCCCTCATGGCCCTGCTTGGCGTGTGCGCTGCATGCGTTGGAGCCGGTGCCGCGCTACAGGACGCTGGCATGCCCGGGCTTGGTGCCGGTGCTGGGGCTGGCGTAGGGCTGGCATCTGGAGGGTCCAGCTTTGCTGTGGTGGCATTAGCCGCTTTTGGCGCGTTTGTTATGAGCTTGGTGGACCAATCGGCAGAGGGGCAGATCGCTCTCGGAGAAGCTGCCCCCCTGGGTTTGTGGCCGATCCTTGACTTGCTGTTCTGGCCCATCGTGATCGCCGTTGCAGTCTGCTGGATCACCCCCACCCCGCTGGCTTTCTTTCGGGGTGGGATCAGGGCCCTAAAGCTAGCGGCCAAACACTTCACCCCCACTGAACATCATCGGGGGTCAAAAAATGATCGCCCGGCAGAGCGTCAGCGTTCAGGCGGACGAAGGCGGAGTTCCAGGGGTCGGCGATAAATGACCCTCCATGCCCAACCATATCAGCCCAGACCGATCCAGCACTCGAAATCTTGATTGCGGTGCGGTTGGCAGCGTACTCGCCCAGGTAGGGAACCCAAGAGATGTTCTCCATCTCGATGCGATCAACGCTAGGGTCGCGGAACCCCTTGGGAGTTCCATCGCTCTCCCTCTCCCTCCAGACCGCCACGACCCCATTGGTCATGGGTCGGTCGATGTGAATGTCCTTGTATCGCACAGTGCCCCTGTGGCCCCCCACAGTGAGCGCGGAGCCGCCGCTGGCCTTCTTTCCCGCAACCACGCTTTCAGCGCAACACAGAGACACACGCATGTCTTCAAAGGTGATATCTCCATAAGACTCCTCACCGTCCGTCCTCCGCTCTTGGACTTGAGCTAAAGTGCGGCCAGGACCCGTTTCAACAAGGATGTCAGTCCCCAAAATCTTGAGCGTCTTGGTCATCACATCAACCTTTCGGATGTGTGAGCTGCCCATCATGTTGTGGAGGTAGAACGGATGCTCCTTGGGGGGAGACAAGAAGTTCACGTTGCGAGCAAAAAGGCAGGACTCGCGCATGATAATCCCCTGCTTGTAGCCGTAGCCATAATAAGAGGTCCAGTGGTCAGGCGCGTATATGCCGCAGTTCAAAAGGCCAAGTTGTCCACCCTTGAGCATCTCGTCGTCAAAGTTTTCCTCGCAATGGACAGCGGCCCGAGCCCCGTCCTGCGCCGGTGTAATGTGAAACCCGTCAAATACGACCTTGTCAAAGCCTCCATGGCTGTTGTGCAGGTGGAGCCCCGACAGCTTGCCGGTGAAGCCGTCCTCGGCAATAAAGGTCATGCCGCGCAATGGAGACAAGTTCTCCCTAAAACAAACCTCGTTCATCTTTCCGGGGTAGTCCCCGTCTCGACCCCCGATCCTGATTGTGCCCAAGTCTCCACGGCAAACAAACTTAGTGGCAGCGGGGGCGACGGACACCTTGGAGGCAATCTCTAAAGGGCTCATGTCCCCATTTAGGTAGACGGTGCCCGAATAGACAATGTCGCCGGGAAGCTCCACAGCCGGTGGCGGCTCTATGGGGGATGGGTTTACTGGCGTTAGGTACTGCTCGATCATGGTCTGAGCGGCAGTGTGCATCTCGGCTATGCCGGTCTGCGCTTTGGCCTCTGCGGCCAGGAAATCGGCGATAAGATTGCTTATTGTGGGCATGTTTAGCGGTCCTCTCTGGACACAGGTTTGCGTTCTTCTTCATTATGGGTTAGCCTCCCGTCTATGGAACAAGAAACACCTGAAACGGAAGAAGTGCGTAAGCGAGCCACTGGCCGACCACCGAATGACATCTTAGACCCCCATGGCAAGCGAGCCGCCGGGGGCTGGGCTATGGACCTCCAAAAGTACCTCGGTGGCATGCGATCCCTCAAGGACACTGGAGAAAGGTGGTGCTGGAGCTGTTGCGAATGGGCAATGTTTCGGCACCGAATGGCCCCATGCTGCCCACGGTGCGAAGAGTTCGAGGAGTCCTACATGCTCCCGGCCAAATCCCGGGTGAAGCTCGATGGCGACAAGCTGGCCCGATTCAGGCGAGAGCAAGGATGGTCGCAAGACCAGCTAGGAAAAGCGTTCGACCGCAGTCGGGGCTCAATCTGCAACTTTGAGCGCGGTGTGCATATGCCCAAAGCATGGCACATTCGGGCCATGTGCCGCATGACCGACACTAGCCTTGAGGATATGCTTTACACGCTAGGGGCAACCCACTACATGCCCGGTCACCACTATATCGAAGACATGGTCGCAATCTGGGCCTAAAGCCCCCAATAGCACCCCCGCACAAAGGAAAAAGGCCCCTTGGACGCAACGTCCTTGGGGCCTTTTTCGGTAACACACACACCAGCGAGGAGAGAAACTCACTTAGCGTCAGGTGTAGACTTTAGCCCAAAGACGACCTCCCTGCAACCACCAACTAAGGTGTAGAAAATCCCTACACCTCAAAATCACAAAACCCGACACAGCTCATTGACGCGGTTGTTACCCTTTTTCTCCTAGGGAGCGAAGCGACCTTCTTCCTCCTTCCTGCTTTCCGTCTTGGCTGGCATCAAAAGCCAAAGACGAGACGGAAAGCGGGGAGGGGGAGTATGAGGGGGAGGGGGAGTTATCCACAACTTTACCCACAGCAACGTGGGCAGCAATGCAAGACAAGCCTTAGGTGTCGCACAGGCCCCTAGGGCTTTTTTCCGCCCTAACGCCCCAAGGGGTCGCAACTTAGGCCATAATCGCAAGCTTGCCGTCAGTTGATACTTGCGTTTGGCCCAGAATGGCCCTACTCTTTGTTTTCTCAGCCAGCAGTCTTCTCCGTGTCGCTTCGCGACATTTTCTTTTGAGGAGAGCGATGAGGCTACTTCGGGATGCTTGGGCCAATAGAAATCGAACTCTCTGGCTTTTCACCCACTACAACCTTGAAAACCCCACAGACAGATGTCCAAGACCAACGTCAACTCTATTGTCGTCAACGTCACCAACGGTGACTCCACCAAGACCCACGAGGTCCTGATCGACTTTACCCCCAGCCAGTGCCGCGCTATTCAGGAAGCCTGTGATGACCTCATGGGCGGAGAGGTGAGCAGTGTCCGCCTTGCAACCTTCTTTCGCCCCACCCGTGATCGTTCCGGGGTGGATAAAGGTGTCGTAAATGAAAAAGCCCTGGCCGGAACTACGTCCAAGTGAGCCTTCAATCTTCAGTTTCGGGGGTCGTCTCAGGGACGGCCCTCGGGCACCTAATGTGCTTCATCGGCGACTCCCACTATGTGGATACCACCGTTATCGTACTTGGCGAGGGTCGAAAGCCCCAGACACTGACCCGCACCCTCGACAAGATGGGGATGAACGTGATTGGAGTCGATCCGGCTTACCCCGAGGTTCAGCCTGATGACATCCACTTCCCTTGCTACCACGGGATGGGTGACCTTCGCGGCATGTGCGTCGAGCGACTGATCGTGGTCAACCTGCGGTCTCACGCTCTACCAAAGGAACTCTATCGTGGCATCCACAGCACCTCGCTTGAGATTTTCGACTACCCCGGATGCGGTGGTGGGCTGATCCCCTTCAGCGAAGACCTTGTGTGCGCGATGCCCCTAGAGGACGGCACGGTGCTTCGGCTGAAGAGGTACAGAGGAACCCTAGACGAATATACGTCTAAGTGCCTTGGAGAAGACCTTTAGTGTTTGCTCCTAGTGACCCGGGCTTCGGCAGAGCGCAAGCTGCCTACGACTCCATGGAGCCCGATTTTGTGGACGCCGAGGATTGCGATTCCTGCGGCAATACGGGCTTCATGTGTGGGCTGCACAGCGAGCCTTATGATGACTGCCTCTGCCCACCTATGCCTGAGGACAAGCGGACTATTGTCCGGTGTTCTAACAACGAATGCGATTGGACTGAACCGGTTGAAGCATGTGTCACATGCGCTGGGGATGGCCTGACCTGCAAGTATTGCATCAAGCGCGGTAGCGACTGCGGATGCAACTTTGATGATGCCGTAGACCTCGTTCCGTGCGAAGACTGCGACAAGTAGACACACACACCAACAGACAAATACGAGACACCATGAAGATGAACACATCACAGCGCGAAGTTCTCCGCCAGATCGACATTGCCATTTCCAATAACGGCGGACCTCCGTCCGACACTCATCTCGGTCGCAAGTGCGGCTTTAGTTCGAGCAATGCCTGTTTAGTCCGCAACGGCCTAAAGAAGTTGGGATTGGTAGACTTCACTGCACGATACCCGCGCACTTTGAGGGTGACCAAGAAAGGAAGGGCTGTGCTTGCCGAGCTTCGCGGACAACATGAGGCCCCTGACGTTGAGATCCCAGAAGCTGCTATGCCAAAGATTCGTTCGGTGTACGACCCTAGAGAGCCGGTTGTTACCGATGAATCCCTATTGAAGGACAAGGCTATGTGCCTATTGATCGACGCCTACTCTCATGGTGCCCATCCTTTTGCCGCAGCACTTGGAGGCATTCTGCACCTCATACCGGGGGCGAAGGCGTGAGTGGTCATTCACACCCAAAGGAGTACCTAGGTGACGGTGTCTATGCCGTTTATGACGGGCACAACGTGAGGTTGGGCGTTCGCGGCCGAGATATCGAAACCCTCATCTACCTTGACCCAGTCGTCCTGGATCGCCTAAACCAGTTCGTAGGCAAGCAGGAAGCCAAGCTCGCTGAAGCTGCTGCTCCCAAGGGGAAGTGCGCGACATGTGAGGGCGATGAGGAGGTTTGCGCGGACTGCGGGAGGCCCGAGTGCGGGGATGGAGAGGCTTTCTGCGAATGCGAGCTAGCCGCTCCACTTGTGCCCTGCCCCAACTGCAAGGAGTGAGGGTAGCGTGAGCGAACTGAACCCATACCACATCGTTTATAAGCCTAGGCTCTCCCGTAGCAGCAAGTGGAGGGTCTGGTGTGAGCTTTCAAACTCAGGAATGAGGCGTAGGGCACTGCCCCGCCTCGCCTTTATACACCGGAGACGTTTGGTCTTCGGCACTCATGAGCATGGTTCGTCAGACTATGTGAAAGAGTATGCACTTCCGGATCAACCCGGCGGTGCGGCAAACAGCGTGGCACGGAGCATCTTCGATTCTGTCGATGTACCCCCCACCAGAACCCCAGGAAAATGACACATGTTTACCAAAGCAGAGCCAAGACAGGCATACGTCAAGATTGGAATGTATGGTCCACCCGGATCGGGAAAGACCTTCACATCCCTTTTATGGGCCGAGGGACTGGCCGAATATCGAGGTAAGCGGGTTGCTTACATCGACACAGAGAGAGGAACGGATTTCTACGCGCAGGACATTCCTGACCGCGAAATCCACCCACAAGCTTTTGACTTTGATTGCGTGTATACGCGGTCGCTGGCAAAGACGCTGGAAGCGGTCATGGGTCTGGACCCAGAGGTGCACGGCGTGATTGTGATTGACTCGATAAGCCATATGTGGGAAGCCGCAATCGCGGCCTACGAGGGCAAGCTGACTGGAGCGGAGACGATCCCGATGAGTGCCTGGGGGACAATCAAGCGCCCCTACAAGGCTCTTGTGAACTTCCTCATGGAATGCCCCATGGATGTCTTCATACTTGGTCGCCAGAAAAACGTCTTCAAGACGGTTGGTGGCAAGATGGAGCAGGTCGGCGTGAGCATGAAGGCTGAGGGTGAAACCCAGTACGAGCCTCACATCCAGCTAAGGATGGAGTGCCTTGTGTCGCGGTCAGACACAACCCGATCGGTTTCGGCAATCTACGTCGAGAAGGACCGCTCTGGGATTATGTCCAAGAGCATCAAGAACGCGACTTTTGAAGACCTTCGGCCAATCCTCCCATATCTTGGGGATGAGCAAGCCGCAATGGACAATGAAGAGGAGCGGCTTGAGGATGACGCGGAGCTGTTTGAGCAAGCCGCCAAGAAGGACGCGAAAAAGGCTGAGAAGTCTTCCCGATTGTTTGGGGAGCTTCAGGCCCTGATCGTGGCCGCGCACGACATCGAAACCTTGTCCGATGCCGCAGCGAAAGTGAAAAAGCAGAAAAGATACTTACTAGACAAGCACCGCAAGAGTCTCCTCGTGATGTACGAAGAGACCCGCACACAGATCGTCAACACCGTTACCGAGGAACTTAGCTAATGGCACAAGTCAACTGGACCGACTACGAAGAACCCACACAGAACGCGGGGTCTCTTGAGCCCGGGATCTACACCACCATCATCATCGCGGCGGAGGAGCGGACATCCAAGAATGGTGACCTCTATTTCAACGTCACCCACGAGTCCACGCAGTTCCAGAGGGTTCTTTGCTACGACAACATCATGCTAGAGGGGCGAGGCAAAAACATGGGCCTCGCCAAGCTTAAGACGCTGGGGCTTTTGGACAAGAGCGAGATCAACGATATCGACCTTGTGGGAGTCAAGTGCATCGTGATTGTAGAGGATGACAGCTACGAGAAGGCTGACGGAAAGGTCATCAAGCGTCTCGGCGTTGCTCTCAACTTCGAGGACCCGTTCCGGGCTGGATACGCCCCGGTAGAGGCGTACAAGGAGCTTGAGGCGGATCTAGTTACCGCGCAGGATACACCCTTCTAGGGGGCTCGTCCTTGACTGGCCCCGGCGGATTTTGTCTGCTGGGGCCTATGGCTACCGCATCACCGTCACAAAGAGCCCTTGCCGAGTGCAGGAAGCGCGATTGGCCCTGTGGCATCGTGGAGCGTTATTGCTCATTCACCCGCCGCCGACATGACCTCTTCGGCTGTATCGACCTCATTGCCCTGGACGACGAGATGGGTACCCTGGGAATCCAGGTGACCTCAGGCTCCAACCACTCCAAACGGGTCGCCAAGACGCTGGAGGAGCCTCGCATCAGGCGATGGCTGGAGCGTGGCAACAGGTATGAGGTCTGGAGCTACTCCAAGAAAGGGGCGGCAGGGAAGCGCAAACTATGGCACCTTAGGGTGCAGCCGGTCACGGTGGAGATGTACGAAGAGGCTGAAGCTATAGCACTTAGCTCAAATCCTCCAACATGACGCTGGTCAAGGGGTTGTTTTGAGTGTAGCGTTTTAGTACATGGCAAACCTATACCCCATCAGTACGCCGGACGCCACCCTGCTAGCTCGCGCCAACCACACTGGTACGCAGACCGCATCCACCATTAGCGATTTCGACGCCGAGGTCAGCAATAACTCGGCTGTGGCGGCAAACACGCTAAAGGCAGCCAACGCCACCCATACCGGGGACGTTACAGGCAGCGGTGCGCTGACTATTGCCGCTGGTTCGGTGACCCTCGCTAAACAGGCTGACATGGCTACCGACTCCTTTGTGGGCCGGACCACGGCCGACACGGGATCGCCCGAGGTGCTGTCCGCGTCTCAAGCTCGGACAATCCTCAACGTGACAGATGGCGCTACGGCCAACTCCAGTGACGCAACCCTGCTGGACCGCGCAAACCACACGGGCACCCAGACTGCGGCAACCGTCTCAGACTTTGATACGGAGGTCGGCAACAACACAGCGGTCGCGGCCAACACCCTCAAGCTCACGGCTGACGCAACAAACGTGAACGCTGCTGGCGCGGTCATGGAGTCGGACTACACTCCGGCGCACGGTCTGATGGCGCAACAGAGCGGCACCGGATCTCCAAGCATGGTCTCTCTGGGCACCGATGAGATCCTGGGGCGGCTGTCGGGAGGTGGTTCGGCCATTGCTGGCCTGAGCGCGTCAGATGTCCGCACATTACTCAACGTCGAGGACGGGGCCGACGCGACCGACGCCACAAACGTGGCTGCGGCTGGGGCGCACATGTCGGGGGGCACCGACGTACCCGTGGCAGATGGTGGCACGGGGGCGTCCGACGCCAGTGGAGCACGGACTAACCTCGGGCTAGTCATCGGCACAGATGTACAGGCGCACGATGCCATCCTTGATGGGCTCGTCGCTGGCACGGGCGACCTGACTACTACGGGCGATATCGAGGCCGACACGGTGGGCTTTACTGGGCTAGTAAGTAACGGCTCGCTTTCGGGCACCCCCACCTTGGACTGGGGTGCAGGGAACCACCAGTCTGCGACTCTGGTGGTGGACACGAGTATTTCATTCACAGCTCCCCCGCAGGGGTGCGCCATGCTGACTCTGACGATTTATCAGGACGCTACGGGTGGTCGGACGCTGTCGTTCCCAGCGAGTGTTCAATGGCCCAGAGGCACCGCCCCGGCTGCGTCAACGGTAGCGTCCAGCAAGGACATCTATACCTTTTTCTGGGATGGGACTAACTACAACGGCAACTTTGGTCCCGCTTACGCCTGATGGCTATCACTAAGCAGAGCGGAGAGCTGGTGTTGTCGGCGGACTCGGATACGGTCACAATCTCGGAGGTGGACCTAGATCGGTCTTTTCTCCTAGTCGATGCCAGCACTGATACGGCTACCAGCAGCTCAGGTTTCCAAAGCTGGGGCGTGCATGGCAAGTTGACGGACTCGACCACGATCACCATTCAGAGGGACGGTGGGGCTGTGGACGCGGAGGTGGTATGGCAAGTTGTGACTTGCGATCAGGGCGAGTTTGCGACGGTGGACCGGGGTGTATGCGTCATAGCAAGCGGCAACACATCCGGCACCTCTGCCGTGGCTGAGAGCGATCCTGGCCGCACCATGCTGCTTTATGCTAGCCGGGGCAACTTTGGCACATCTGACAGCAACCTAGGCTTTGCAACCCTTGAGTTGACAACGCCCGTCTTGCTGACCGGAACGCGGGGCGGCACCAGCACTACCCGTACAACCGTTTATTGGGAGGCGGTCGAGTGGAGTTTGGAATCGGGTGTGAGGGTTTCGGCTGGTGTCGCCAACGTCACGACCTCGGCTGATGTTGAGCTGTCGTTTGCACACGGGGCCTCGGGGGTGACGGCGACAAACACATGGTGCTACAGCCAGTCTCGACACACTCAAAACGGGCTAGAGCAATGCTCGATGCGCGTGCGCTTCGACGGCTCCGACATCCTGCTCAAGCGGTACGACCAGAACGCTGTGTACTTTTCGGACGTTGCTTGGCAGTTAGTCACTTTCCCGGCGGACTGCACGGAGCAGCGCACTCCGGTTATGGCTTCCAGCGACACGACCAAGGACACATTTCCGACGCTAGTGATGGACACGAGCGCCACCGTCGTCTGGATGACAAACTCGTGCAACGGGACCGGCACCGCCCTAGGCCGGAATGCGTGGAACAGCCAGGTGCTAAACACCACCACGATTCGATCTAAGCGGTCCTATAGCGGACAGGCATGTGAGGGCGCAGTCAGCATCTGCGACTTTTCGGTCCTTCCGGCGGTCAGCTACCCCACCCTCTACTTGGGACATACCTAATGGCGAGCGAAATCAAGTATTACGGCCTAGCAACGGACACAGGCAAACTGACCCTCACCGCCCAACTGTACGACAGCCTGGGAGCAGCGACCGGAGCCGCGATCACGCTTGCCGAGGTGGGCTCGACCTTCGTTTTCGAGGGCGACATGCCAGCGATTGGCGGCGGCGAGTACGGGGTGCGTATCTTGGAGGGCACGACGGTGCGCTCTCAGGGGTCCATCTCGTGGGACGGCAGCTTTGAGGTGACTAACTACCACCTAGGGCGCATTCTCACCAACACCCGCCGCACCAACGACAGCAACGGGCGCGAGGAGCTGATGGACGAGGATGGCAGCACAGTGCTCATGTATGGCACGATGTGGGAGGATAGCGCCGGGACCGTCGCCTATGACGTAAACTCGACCGGCGCTAGGCGCAGAAACAAGATGGCCCCGTGAGCTTCTTAGTCACACGCGGACTCGGCCTCGGTGCCAACAACTTCATCCCAAGCTTTGGGTTGGGGATTGGCGTGAGCGGCCTTCTTGGGCGTGTTTACGCTTCGGGGCGGTCGGCTCAACTGTCATCGTCCTCTTCAGAGGCTTTTAGCCTGTCATCGTCCTCTTCAGATGCTGGCGGCTGGTCCTCGTCGGGGGCGCTAGAATACGGCCTTGCCGGTTCAACCGTAGTCGCCGCGTCCCTTTCTTCAGCGACCCCCCTCTACTTACAGATCAGCAGATCATGAACATCATCTATGGAACCGCCGTCGAAGGGCGAGATATTGACATAACCGCTCGCGTGGTAGACCCCCTTGGAGCGGTACTTGTCCCGGGTGACATTGCCTCTTATACAGTGGACATCTACGACCTGTCAGAGTCACCCCGCGACGAGTCTCCCGTTTACGAGTTTAGCTCCTCTACCTCTTCCGAGGTCATAAAGTCCGCTCTGGTTACGGATGGCCGATGGAGTGCAGACGCTCTAGGTTACAACTTTATCTACCGGCTCAAGCACTCCACTATCTCCCCCCTAATCCTGAAGGGTGGCCGCGTTTACCGCGTGGAGGTGTGGCTTACCTCTGACGCTTCCCCAACAAACGACCCCACAGGCGATATCCCGGTCTTGGTTGAGCTAAACGTGTTATCGACCTTCACCAAATGAAAAGCCCCCCACCCTCCTAGGAGAGGGCGAGGGGCTAGGTTTGAGAGAGAGTCTTCTGTTAGGGCATGGGGCCTCCGTCGGGTGCGCGTTCGTTCGCGTCATTCCAGGCGATGGCCTCTTCGCGCTCTTTGCGGGTCACCTCTCGTGCGATCTGCTCGGGTGTTCCGCCTAGCATGTTTGCGGGTTGCATGAATCGCCCCTCTTTTCGGCATGAATGGCAGAACAGGCGGTCCCTAAAGGTTAGGCCCCATTTGGAGCCGCCGCACTCCCCACAGTAGGGCTGATCTACTTCCCCCCTGCCGTGGCACATCCAGCATTTGTACCCGGACCCATCGCACTTTGGGCATTGGATGCTACACATTCCGCACCGCCACACGCTCGAAGAGGTAAAGGGTGCCTTCGTTGCTTCGGTTTACAAGACGGGTGCTTTGCGTGAACCAGTGTCCACAGCAATCATGAGTGCAGCCACAGGATACCGGGGGGTGCCCCATGTCCTCTAGGGCGTTTAGGGCTTCCTCGTGGGTTAGATCCCGTTCGCACTCTGGA
>Ga0222717_10000305_pt1 | contig 43001 bp, 48 predicted proteins | sample C33_18DmetaG_FD_165053 | JGI IMG/M metagenome (GOLD analysis project Ga0222717, IMG submission 165053) | Estuarine water microbial communities from San Francisco Bay, California, United States - C33_18D | ecosystem: Environmental > Aquatic > Marine > Unclassified | place: USA: California... | reverse complement strand
CTTCTAAGTGTAGTTTACATTGTTTACTGAACATTACTTCTTCTTTCTACCTGATTTCATGTTAGCACACCAGTGATACATTTTAGCCTTCTCACCGCTTGCGTTCTTAGCACGTTTGCGTAGTGCTGTTACTGATCCGTTACAACTTGCACCTGACTTCTTTACTCTACCTGGACGGCTTTTGCCTTTTTTCTTACCGTCAGCAAAGTTTTCATCTACATGTGCATCATCACCTTGTTTATCAGCATCTTGTGTTTTGTATCCTGCTTTTTTAAGACCTTTCTTAAGATGGTCTTTTTCTTTCTTACCACCAAACGGAACAACCATTACATCTGGTTCGTCTCTGTTGTCACTTTTCTTAGCAGTTGATAAGTTAGAAATAGTTTTACCTACACGTAGGAAATCATATGCAGTATCTGCTTTTGTAAGAAATGTATTTTTTGGATTGTTAATAGATTTAGCTTCGTCTAGTGTACGTGCATTTAAATGTCCTAAATGTTCGTCAATGTGTAGTGCAAGTTCGAAGTCAAGTTGTGTAAGACCACCTACATCGTGTGTGTATACCATTAAGATAAGTTCGTTATAGAACACTCCAATATCAGCAAAATGATCTAGTTCAATCTGCGGGTCTTTAATCATTTGTAAAAATTCTAATGCTTGATTATAATCATCAAACGCTACTTTTTTATATAAGTATTTTCCTTTACGTATCTCCCAATCAGGAGTAAACTTTGCACGTATTGGTTCTGCTTGTTTTATATCTAACTTCTTCATTTTACAAGCCCTAAATTAAATAGTACATTAGTACTTTTACCTTTAACTTTTTTACTTAGTGTAGGCGGACGTCCGTCTTTGTCTACTTTATTGCCAAACTTAGCAGCTTGCTTTGTAACTTCGTCAGGACCTACATCAACTGTAGTGTTTACACCCTTTACTATTCTACCATCTTCTGTTATATCGCGCCATCTCATAAATATATTTACCAGACTTTTACTACGTGGAAATCCACAGGCTCTAAATATTTTATCTCGTTTTTCTTGCCGTCTAAGTCATAAAATATAAAATGCTTTGGCCCTTGCTTAACTATTTTCTTTGCATGATAGGTTTGAGTTTTCCAAGTTTTTGTTCGTATACCGTCTTGATGAGTAGTGATTGTATCTGCTACCCAAATAATTATTTCGTATTCTTCTCTAGTAACTCGTTTCCACCACTCTGCAATTCTATTTCTTTTCATTTTTTCTTACGTCCTCGGAAAGTATGTCCTGTCATATAAGGTTTTGAAAACCACAATTCAAACCATTCTTTGTCGCCCGGCTTTATTTTTTTATCTTTTTCTACTTGTTTTAGATCAGTTGCAGTCTGGCTCATGTTTTCTAGGGTATACTCAGTATAACCCTTGTATTCATTTACACCAGCAAGTTGTTTAAGTCTTTCAATGTCCATTAGCTACTCTGCGTAAAACTTCTTGGATGTCTTCGTCGCTAATAGTAAAATATTTTTGGTTTCTTGCTTTTATTTTTTTGCCGCTAAGTTGTTTTAGAATAAAACTTAATTTTTCAATATCGTCTTCCTCACGGGCAAAGCGTTCTATTTCTTTTTGTAAGTGGTTGACTAACGCACTTTTATCTAACACCAAATCGCTTTCATTCTTAGCCATCTTAGTTGCAGTCGCATACATTACTGCGTCAGCATCTTTACCGTAACGCTTTTTAAATCCAGCCTTTCCTTTTTTCATACCTTTTACAATACGTTCTTTTTCTTTTTCTTCGCCTTTGCTAAGTTCACGCTCTGTTGTTGCAGGTTCAGTTACACCCATACCTTTGCGTACAGCATCATACATAGGTTTAGCAAGTTTTTTATCTGGAGCACCTTGTGCAAATGAGTCTAAATCGCCAGCGGCTGCTGCTGCTCTCATTTTACTTGCACTCATACCTTCAGCACCGTCGGCATCTGGGTCACGCTCGCCTGCGCTTACAACTTTAATTGAATTAAATTTAAAAGGAACATTACCTGATTTGTCTGGTTGTCCGTTATATGTATCAAATAACTTTTGGAAAGCATCTACTCTATCACTGCCTGCAATAAACACAATATCAGTATAGCCTAGACTCTGTAGTTTCTCTAATGCTTGTATAGGTGTACGTACTGCTTGGTGTCCAATGTTAATGCCGGGAAAAAACTGCTTCGCTAACTTCATTTTAGTTGCAAAGTCTAATGGATCTGTTTTAGGTTTTTGTGTTTGTGACAAGAAAAGATAATGATCACCTTCTTGTGAAGTTACAGCATCAACTAGTTTAGCATGTCCAATTGTTGGAGGGTTAAGACGTCCAAATGCAAGAACTGCTTTCTTTGTTGGTGCTTCATACAGTTCCCTTAGTAGCATTAGTATGCTCCATCTTTGATCATCTTCATTTCTTCACCAAAGATTTTTTGTATTAACAGATTTTTATCTTGCGTTTTAAAAACATTTTCTAAAGAACCTAGATTATATTTTTTGCAATAGGTTTTCATTCCTTTGTCACAACAATCGCCTAAACAATCGTTAGCATCGCATGATTTACCCGCATCATAACGATCTTTCATATTCATAACAGCTGGAAAAAACGACTTACGATAGAACATAGGATCGTTACGCATAAAGATAGCAACATCGTCTACTGCATCAAACGGAAGATTTTTTGCAAATTCATCAATACGCATATTAGTCTTCCTTAGCTGCTAGGATATCTGCATACGTAGAACCGTATGGATTAGATGCTATTGCAATAGTATCAACGTTAGTTTCCTGCTGCTGGTCATCTACTTCTGTGTTACCTATGCCGTTTATCATAGCTAAACGATTGCCTAACTCTCTTATTTCTTGTGCTGGCGACTTTTTTTCTACCATTTTCTACAACTCCAATAACGTGCCTTATGTCTTGGCCCTGGATTATCACAGTTATGTCTTGCTCTAAATGATCGTCTTGCGGCCGGATTATTTTTTCTAATACGCATAGACTTACCTTTAACACTTGATCCGCCGTGTCCAAAGTTAACTTTAACTACATTGCCTTTTGGATTCTTAACATATACTTTAAACTTCTTAACATCACCTGCCATAGGCTTGCCTAGTTTAACTTTGCGTCCTTGGTATTCCGCTTCATCTATCGGATCGTCGTCATCGTTATACCACATGACACCGTAGTCTTCAAAAAATTCGTCATCGTCTTCGTATGTAATTTCGTCAGTTTCATCTAAATCATTTGATGAAATCTCAATATCAAAATCTTCATAACCCTGTTCAAACATATAGTTTGCTAGTTTCTCAGCATAGGCGTTTGATTCGTGTTCGTTGAGTTCTCTAGATAACGGAATTTGAAATACTGTACAGTCTTGTTCTGTGACAAATGTCTGACTTTCAGCAAAGATGCTTTCATCTAGTTTAGCAGCACCTTCTTGTTTTTCCATTACTACTCTTACAAAATTTTCCATATTTATACCTTAATGATTTAGTGTTATTGAATTCAATGTACCGTCAGTGTAAATTATTTTAGCTCTAATCCAAACATAATTTCCTGTAAAACTTACAATAGTATTATTAGTTTCTTGCTCTATTGCACCAGAATGCACACTGAACCAATCACTATCAACAGGATCTACTTCTAAAGTTCCTTCGATAATGAGTGTACCTGTAAATTCAGACAAGTTATACTGTACTGTATGCAAGCCATCACTGCGACCGTAGTAACCGTCACCTTTAAACTTGTCACCTATTACAACCTCCGAAGTACTATCTCCTGGATGTGTTTGCGCTGATAAAATTATTTCACTATTAGTTGCCATACTAATATTTATCTAATTCGCTATACCAAACCAGTTTTTGTACCCTACGAATATTGTCAACACAGATTAAAGTTATTAATTGAAGCAATTTTTCATCTCTTAAATAGAAGTATAATCCGTCAACATACGACTCAGTTTCTAAATTTTCTAATGTTTTTCTGCCTACTTTACTCTTGTCTTTGTTGTTTTTTAACCAATTTGCTAGATCTTTGGAGCCATTTTTCCTTCCTAAAGTAATTCTTAAATTAAATTGCGGCTTATTCTTTACAATAACTACGTCGGTGTTATTTTTTAAATAAGCCGCTATTTTGTTACTAGGTTCGTGAAACTCGATCCGTTCTGTCCGCATTTTATTTGCTATGCTTATAAGCTCAGATTTATCATTACAGTAAATAATTAACTCATTACCAATACCGACTCTTACTAAATAATCTTCACTTAGTATTTTTAAACATTTATAGATATCTCTTGCATCTAAAAAATCATCGTTAGATACAATTGTTGTTGTTCTAAATATAGTCTTAGTTATAGGTTGATTGTTTGAATAATAATTATTATATTCGTCTAGTTTTTCTCTAGCATACGATAGTTCCTTGCCGCGCTGTAGTTCAGATCTAAATATTGACGCTAATTTATTATATACCACTAACTTATATACATACTTAGAGTAAAATATCTTGTTAGTGGTACATTTTTTATACATTTTCAGGTACTTTTTGAGATTCGTTATTCAGAATAATCGTATCTTCTTGACAATCGATAGTGATATTCCCGCCATTTTTTAAGTCACCAAACAATATTTGACGACTAAGTGGACGTTTGATATCTCTATCAATAATACGCTGTAGTGGCCGAGCACCATTCTTTGGATCAAAACCTTTTTCTACCAAGTAATCAATTGCTTCATCGGTAATTTTTATCTTAATATTTTTATCTTCTACCATCTTCTTTAACTCAACTAAGAATTTACCAACAATCTTGATCATTACTTCTCTGCCTAGTTTAGCAAATGTTATAACACCGTCAAGTCTGTTACGGAATTCTGGAGCAAAAAATCTTTTCAACTCCGAATCATCATAGTTATTAGTTTCCTGTGTTTCAAAGCCAATAGAATTTTTCTCTGCTTGTTTAGCACCTAGGTTAGTTGTAAGAATCAGTGTACAGTTACGTGCATCAGCTTCTTTACCGTTGCTTCCAGTTACTTTACCGTTGTCCATAATCTGTAAAAGAATCTGTGATACATCAGGATGTGCTTTTTCAATTTCATCTAGCAGTAACACACAATTAGGAAATTCTTGCAATTTAGTAATCAATTGGCCTGCATTTTCCTCGTGTCCTACGTAACCCGGAGGCGACCCTATGAGCTTTGCGACTGAATGTTTTTCCATATATTCGCTCATATCAAATCGCACAAGCTGTACACCTAAATTATTAGATAGTGCTTTAGCTGTTTCAGTTTTACCTGTGCCTGTCGGACCCATAAATACAAAGCTTCCAATGGGCTTGTCGTCTGCTTTTAACCCTGCTTGACTGACCAGGATCTTATCTACAATACTTTCAATAGCTTCATCTTGGCCAAAAACAACCTTTTTCATATTAGATTCTAAGTTTTTAAGATTGTCACTTTCTTTCTCGGCAACTTGTTCTGTTGGCACTTTAATCATCTTTGCAAGTTCAAATTGAATTTCATCTTCGCCTACAACAACATTTTCTGTTTGGTTATTAACTTTAAAGCGAGAACATGCAACATCAATTAAATCAATTGCCTTGTCAGGCAACTTCTTATCAGTTTGATATTTAATACTCAATTTAACAGCAGCATCAATAGCGTCATCGGTGATAGTTGTGCCATGATACTCTTCATAATATTTCTTAAGACCTTGTAAAATATTTTTTGTATTTTCTTTTGAAGGTTCATCAATTACAACCCGCTGGAATCTACGCATCAATGCACGATCTTTTTCAAAATACTTGCGATATTCTTCCCAAGTAGTTGATGCAACAACTTTTAAGTCACCTTTTGTAAGTGCAGGCTTTAGCATATTAGCCATATCATTTGCACTACTAGAACCTGCTGCACCAGCACCCATCATCATATGTGCTTCATCAACAAACATGATTGTTTTGCCTTGTTTTATAAGAGCTGTAATAACTAGTTTAAAACGTTCTTCGAAGTCACCGCGATACTTACTGCCAGCAAGCATACTACCGATATCTAAATTGTATACTTTATATTCCTTTAAAAACTCCGGTACATTATCATTAACAATGTTGTACGCAAGTCCTTCTGCAATAGCAGTTTTACCTACACCAGGATCACCTACCATTAGTACATTGTTTTTGTTGCGTCTGCCAAGTGATAACGCTAAACTTTCTAATTCTTCGCTACGTCCAATAATAGGATCAACCTTGCCTCGCTTTACTTCGTCATTTAAATTAGAAGTAAAAGAACGTAATGCCCTCTTAGCGTCAGCAGAGATTTCTTGATCTTCTTCATCATTATATTGTAATTCTTCGTCGATGTATGCACTAAATGCTGCTTTATCGATGCCACCTTTTTCTAGGTAATAGGTTGCCATCGTTTTTTTCTCGTGCAATGTAGCTAGGATAAGGTCAGTAAGTTCTATCTCACCTCTACCTGCAAATAGTACTTGTGTAAATGCTCTGTTTAATACACGTTCTACAGTAGATGTTTTTTTAGGCTTATACTTTTTAATTTCAACTTTTATATCATCTAGATCGTTTTTTAGATATAACTCTAAATTAGATTTGATATAATCAATATTTGCCCCAAATGAAGAGACGTATTGACAAAAATTTTCTTCACAAAAAATAGCATACACTAAGTGTTCTAAAGTCACATATTCGTGTTTTAGATTTTTTGCATCTTTAATTGCTTTATCAAATACAAGTTGTAATTCTTTGCTTGGTTCTACCATGATTCACCTTATTTTATCTTTTAAGAGTTCTATCTCTTTTAGTATAGTTTCATTTGTTATTGTAGGTATCTCTGTGTCTATAGATACATACAAATTACCTTTTTTACCTGTATGCAAGTCCGGTATTCCGTAACCTGGAATATTAAAAACTTGGCCTATTTTTGTGCCTTTAGGAATATTAAGTTTTACTTGTTTATTGTCTAGTGTCTTAACTATTATAACACAACCTAGCATTAAGTCAAACACATTTATTACTTTTTTATAAATTAAATTATTTTGATCCCTCTCCCAATTCTTTACCTTTTGCACATATAACTTAATATGAAGATCACCTCTTTGGAATCCAGGATGGCCATCATCCCCTAGACCTTGATACCTAACTGTGTCGCCGTGTTTAGCTCCTCTAGGTATATCAACGTTGACTGTTTCTACTCTTCCACTGTGTGTACTGTATTGAAAAACTAATGTTTTCCCGTTTATTATATCTGCTAATCCTATTTCTGCTCTTAGATGAAGATCTTTATTTCTTGGAGTTCGATTTGCAAAACCATTATTAAACATATGATCAAACGGGTGACTGTATTGTGCATTTGCTTGTCGCATTGCCTCTTCAAATCCGCCTTGGCTTTGTTGATTAAAATTAAATCCTTGCCCGCCGCCATTTTGTTGATGATCGTACATACCTCGCTTGTGCGGATCCTTTAGTGTACTGTATGCTTCGTTGATTTGTTTGAATTTGGCTTCGTCACCACCTCGGTCAGGATGGTGTTTCATACTTGCTTTTTTATATGCTGCCTTCAGTTCTTTATCAGAAGCATTTTTAGCAACGCCTAGTGTAGAATAGTGGTCCATACAACTACTTATCGTATGAACCACTAGTTAATAACAGTAGTGATTATTTAGATTTTCCACTATATGCTTGTGCGCCAAAGAACGCCATAACAATTGCTGCAACTGAAACAAAATATGTTGCTGCCATCGATCCTAATACAGTTGCCGCTTGATCTAAATTTAGCAATACTGCAATAACAACTGCAAATGGATATAGCAACATACCTATTAGTGCAAACCAAGCCATTTTACGTTGTGCATCACGCATAGCATCTTGGTCTTCTAGTTCTTTGCGTTTAAACTCTAAGTGCATCTCCATTTCTCTTTTGCTGATATGCCCATCTCCGTTCATGTCAGCATCATCTGGCAATGCCCCGCGTTCTACAGTAAGTCCACTGTAGCTTACGCCTCCGACTGTTTCTGTTGCTGGTGCTGCCGCAACGGGTTCGGCTACTTCACTTTCAACTTTTTTTCTTGGCATTTAAATTCCCTCCGGTTAGTTCGTCAATTTTTTGCCCATTTTCGTGTATACGCTGTGTGTTTTGCACAGGTGTAGCATCAAATATTACCTTTTCAAGTTTCAACGAAGATATTCTTTCATTAGGTATGTATCTCCAGCAATAGTCACCTTCAAACTCACCGTTTGATTTATGTATACCAAACACTGTTGTAGTATTTCCTATCTTAACAATAAGAGCTCTTTCACCGTCTAGTATAACTTTATCACCTTCCTTGAAATCAGGATTCATTTTGAATGCCATCCCTTTTGCAACTTTAGTTGCGTAATCTTTAAACATTAGTGTAATTACTAATGCAAGTAATGCGCCTACAAACGGCATGGCTAATTCAGCTAGTTCTAGTCCAACACCACCAGCACTCATTATTTCGCTTTCCATTACTTGTTCTCCAATTCTTTAATACGAGCTTCTAACTCGTCTATTTTCTTTGTTACATATGGATACTTTTTGCGCCATGCATCTAACGGCTGTTCAAACCAAGTTAGGCCCCATCGCTCAACTAACCAATCTAGTAACATATCAAACTTTGCATAACACCAAAGCCCTGCTCGAGTATTTTTAAAATATGCAAGGAAAGCCGCGCCGAGCAATGCGCCTATTATACTGGTGTATATCCACAGCGTATCGCCGAGAAGTTTATCTATAAAATCCATCGCGGTTCCTTCTACTAGTATTTATACTAATATTTTCTATTTTTGGAGGGTATAGTCACCAATTACTATACTGTCTATTGCTGTTTTGTGGAATATATCCCAGCAATTAGACTTATATCCTGCAATTGGTTTTGTGTTTACATTTAAACTTGTGTTTAGTAACATAGGAATGCCTGTAAGCTTCCTAAATTCTTCTATTAATTCAGCATATAGAGGGTTTTCGTTCCCTACAGTCTGTATACGACATGTATTATCCACATGAGTAATAGGAGCAAATGCCTTTGGATCTCTAACTTTTTGCACATATAGCATATATGGACTAGGTTCGTTCCACTCAAAATAATCATTTACATGATCTAACAACACAGATGCACCAAATGGTCTGTATGGCTCTCTAAACTTTACTTTACTGTTTATAATGTCTTTGCCATTTTCTACATTTGGATTCATCAGCACCGATCTATTACCTAGTGCCCGCGGTCCTATTTCCCCGTGTCCTTGATACCATCCTACTATGTCTCCTTTTGCAAGACGTTCGGCAGTTTGTTTAATGGTTTTTGTTGATGCAACTGAACCAGGATGTTGGTCATCTTGCCAAAAAGGAAATCCTGAAGTATCAAAGGAGTCAGCATCATGTATTTGTCGCAAAACTTCTATACAACCTAAACTTAACCCGCCATCATAGTTGTGAGGTGGTATATGTAAGTTAGGTATTACCTTTTTAATCTTAGTATTAATACAGGTATTTTGCGCAATTCCGCCTGTGTATGTAACTACTTCATTTGGATTACAATGCTCTAAAAAATAATTAGGATATATTTTTTCTAAATGGTCATGTACTGTGCGTAACCAGTTTACCCATTCACATTCTACTAAGTTTTTACTACCTTTATATGCATACCATTTTTGTATATTTAAAAGTTCAGCAATATCGTACATTCCGAAGTGTGAAATTTGTTTATAAAAATCTAAATCAAAATTTCCATATGACTTTAGTCCCATTAATTTACCAGCATGATCTAAATGATAGCCATTCATGCCAACATGCTCGCCGATTGTGCCAAAATACCTACCTATACTCTCTGCTTCGGATAATTTAGCATAGTGTGTTTGTTTTTTATTCTTATATATTGTATGCGATCGTTCATCGTCGCCAAAGCCGTCAAATACAAAGTCTGTAGTAGATTCTATACCCATGGGCCAGCAACTCATTACATGTGCATAATGATGGTCTATTCTATAAATTGGACACTTTATTTGTTCCCAGTGAGGGTATTGATGATTTAGTATTTCATATGGAGCATCGTAATCATTTACTTGAATACACTCATAGTTTTTATCATCTATAACTAAACCTATAGCATCAATATCGCTAACATTTATATTCCATTCTTCTAACACAAATAACCATTCCCACAAGTTACTGTAGTAGTGGTGTTTTATTTGTGTATTACGTTCAGTTTTTCTGTATTTTACTTTTGAACCGATTGACAGTGCTATATTTGTGTCGTGTTCACACAGTCTTAGGCCCAGGAATACTGGTTGATTTTTTATCATTTAAATGGATTTATTTTATCTACTAGTGATTCTTCTAAAGCTTCAGCATTTGCAGCATCAGCGGCTTCTTCTTGTTGGCGTTGTGTTTCTGCTGTATCTAGTGCTTGGTTTGCAGCTTTATAATAGTTTTCATATGCAGCAATTATAGATTGTTGTTGTTGAACAAGAGCACGTATGTCACTAAAATTCATTCCTAATGCTTCGTAACCGTTTGCGTTAAGTGCAAATATTGCTAAAGGCTTGCCGCCCTTAGTCCATTTAGCAACTTCTTCTTCCATGTTTTCTTCAGTGATTATTACCCATTCAATTTTTCGCATGGATACAGTATCAACATTAGGTAACACAAGTTCTGGTTTTGCAATCGGCTTAGTTGTTACTTCAATTCGCTGGGGTACTGATGAGCAAGCCCCTAGACTTAAAATCATCATAAAGCCAAGGACACTCGTTATTAAAACTTTTAGCTGTCTCTGCATTTTTCTCTCTCTCCGTTAGGGGTGAACCTGATAGTAATTCAAAACATCTGCCTGCATTTTTAGAACCGCCGTTAATTAATCTTTGTACTGATCTTGGCCTCGCAGCCGCGGTTAATTCTAAGTCATGTTCTTGTAATTTTGATGCAAGCTCGTTATTCTGTTGTCTAATAGCATTAAATTGGTCGTTTGTTTCTCTTAATGCTTTGTTTGCAGCTTCTATGTCAGCTGTTATTGCTTGTATAGTTGCTTCATTTGTTGCAACTGCCAGGTTTAGTTTTGCATTGTTTTCAGTTAATACAGCAATAGTTTTTTGTGTGTCAGTATAGTACCAATATCCTATACCACCCATGGTCATCATAACAATTAAAAGCATTCCTGACAGTTTCATAAATTTAGTCTCCGAACATTAATTTAAGGCTGGACGGGCCCATTATTCCATCTGCTGTTAGTCCATTGGCTTCTTGCCAAACCTTTACATGTGCTTCTGTACCTCTACCGAAAATACCGTCTGCACCAATTTCTAATTCTTCTTGTACTGCACGTACTGTAGGTCCTTTAGACCCAACTCGCACAGTTTCGTATGCAATTTCACCTGGTTCCCAGTCTCCGCCTAATACTTCCATAGCATGTTTATAATGCTTTTCGCGGTCTTCTAAGCCAATGTAGCCACCGTTAATACGCTTTGTAGCACCTTTAATGTCTAGTGCGTCACAATATTTATTCAAATTATTAGTGTCCCAGTACCAACATGCTGAATCTAATGCACCTTTTTTTGTACGCACATAGTCTACTGCTTCTTCTGGGGACATGTCGACTTCTTCGCCGAATTTTGTATAATTGTATCTGCCTGTAAGTTGCAGAATGCCGCCGCCCCTAAATCTCCAACCATCACCACTGTCGGTATCGCCGTTGTCCATTCTGCTTGCGTAAATAACGTTCGCAATTTTACGAGGCTGTCTGTGATACGCATTTGCATCTCTCCCTGCTCTTTCAAAGTATTTAGGAAAGATACTATTAAGTGCTTTTGCACTGTAATTTAAATTTTCTGATAATACTTTAAAGTTATTAGATTCGTGTCCACATTGGGCAATAAACATTGCTACTCTTTCTGCCGAGTCTACTTCCCATAGCGGTAATATTTCGCACATTGCGTCATACCAATCTTCAGCTTCTTCGTTACCACGAAGCAATTCAATTACCATTTCTTCAGTGAATTGAAATCCAAAATCTTCAGCTGCCATTTTTCTGATCCTTTTCCTTACTGCATAATTCGCAATGACAGGCTTTACAAACTGTCACACTATATATACCAAATTCGTGTGCATTTACGGAGCAGTCTTGAGTTTTATTACAGTGTGAAGGGTTCCCGCAATTAATACATTGCGTCATAAAATAATACGTTCCAATACAAGTGTATCGTTATTATTAGTAAATGTTAATTTACTGCCGTATTTTGTAATATTATAATCTCCAATATACTTACTTAGGAAAATTATTTCTGCAAAATCATTCGGATTAAATGATTCGTTAATTGAATCTAATGTTTCTTGTGTAGGACCAAAGTCTATGTATTTAAATGCAACTGGGTCTGCATAAGCTTTTTTAATTATTAGTGTATCATTGTGCATAGTTACATCTTCTACAAAACTTTTGTCAAAAAAGTTCTTATAGTTTTGCATTCTGCCTTCTTGAATAGCAACATCATAATCGTCTGCTGTAATAGGTAGTACTTCTTCTAAATTTTCAGACGTAAGATCCTTACTTTTGAAATTTTTGTAATAACGGAAACGCATTTTATCATTGCTAGTCAAATTTTGAATACCGTCTATAATTTCCATTATATTTTCACTAGAATCTTTACCACGTTCTATCTCAATAAACACCCGGTATCTTCCGTCACTCTGCTCACCCGGTGTTGCATCAGCATCAAGTACTGAAGAATATCCTCTTTCAACAAAATTAGACAAATCTGTAGCTGCCTCGCTAGTAAGAGTACTTAATGCAACAACAATGATGTCATTGTCACTGCCCATTTTACTCTTATAACTGTCTATTTCAACAACACTGTCTACTAGGTCTCGTAAGTCGCCTGTTCTAAGAGTCATAATTGTGCTCCTGCTTCTGTATCACTTGTGTCTGCAAGCTCTTCTGCATCTTGTGTTTCTGGTGAATCAGGCATAATATTACTTTTGTCTTGTTGTGTATTTTGCAATAAATTTACATCCTGCATGTATCCTGAATAAACATCTTGTATTAGTTTTGTTGGCATTTGAATTTCAACTACCCAGATAGGTAATCTATCAAGTTTACCTTTTTTTGTACCTGGACGTATATCATCCGGTTTTTCAATTTTTCTTGGTGAAATTATACTAGATTTTTTGTATCTCACTTTACAATCATAGTCAAGTAATCTTTTACCACCCATTGGATCAGGCATTTCATCTTGTGGCCAAAAGAAGCTGCATGTTACCCAATGTCTATCTATCATAGGTCCTTCTGCTACTTCTCCCTTTTCCCAATTTGCATATACATACAAATCTAAGTGGTCCAAAACTCTTTCAAAATCTTTAAGAATAGAAAAAGCATCATTTGAACCGTATATAGATTCAATGTTTTTAATTATGTCTAGTGAGTCATACATTATTTAAATACCTATAATTTCTTTGCTAGTATTATTTATCTGAAAACGATAGTTATATAATTTTCTCTGAGAGAAAAACTATGTGTTTTAGATGAGCAATCGATGGTAAATACTTTTGTAGGGCTACTATGTTCTGCGAACAAAGTAAACCTTACAGCATATACCACCAAAGGAGGACCTTTAATGGGTGCAAAAAGGAAAGCACAAAACCGTGCAAAGACCGGCTACAATAACGTAGTTGAATTTAACGTACAACAAAAACAGCAAACAGTAACTATACTTCCAAGAAATAAAAATCAAGAAACTTACGTCCTAAAACTACTAGACACAACCAAAGACATCGTATTTGGTATTGGTCCAGCGGGTACAGGAAAGACGTTGCTTGCAGTCCAAGCGGCTGTAAAGCTTTTCAAGGAAGGTGATGTAGATAAAATCATAGTTACTCGTCCAGCAGTATCAGTAGACGAAGACTTAGGTTTTCTTCCAGGTACGCTAGAGCAGAAAATGGCTCCATGGACAAGACCTATTTTTGATGTATTGCGCGACTATTTTGACGCTCGTCAAATAGAAGGAATGATAGAAGAAGGAATTATTGAAATTGCGCCGCTAGCATATATGCGTGGACGAACATTTAAACGTTCTTTTATTTTAGCTGACGAAATGCAGAATGCTACACCAAATCAAACTAAGATGTTATTAACACGCTTAGGAGAAGGCAGTAAAATGGCTGTCACAGGTGATTTAGCACAAGCCGACCGTTTGAAAGATAACGGACTAATAGACTTTACTAATCGTTTATTAGAATTAAACTTAACTCATATAGACATAGTCAACTTTGGACAAGGAGATATAGAAAGACACGATGCAGTTAAGGAAGTTCTTCAAGTTTATGGAGATGAATAACTTCAATATCTGACTTACTTAGAAAAAGTAATCCCTGTGTGCTACGGTATTCTTCAGCGTAGTACACAGTGGTTATCCCGCTTTGATATATTAGTTTAGCACAATCAATGCAAGGCGCATGAGTAACAAATAAAGTTGCTCCTTCACCACTTTCGTGTGAACTTGCTAGTTTGGCAATTGCGTTGGTTTCAGCATGAAGTACTTCTCTTTTACTTTTAGTAATGGTATTACCCCATTCATCCTCGCCATCCCATTCTTCACAACAGTTATCCCAACCGCTAGGCATTCCATTATACCCAATACTAATAATACGATCATTTTTTACAATTATTGCACCTACTTTTAACCGCTTGGCATGACTTAGCAGGGCAAAACGTTTGGCAACATCCATATATGCATCTATAAACCTTTGCTTCATTATTTTTTTTCTTTAGCCTTAGCTTTCTTTTTTGGGCCCCATGTGTATGTTAAATCTTCTGTACGTGCTCCTGGAGGACAAACTGTTATTTTGTTTCCTTCCGCAAGCCATTTTTCAACATCTGTTTTATTTTCGTCTGTCATTTCATCTCTCATTTTTTATTATCTCCATTAAAAATTCATTCTTTGTATAAATGTAGCTCCAATAAGGACCTTTGATAGGCGGCTTACCGTTATCGTCATAGTATGTATGTTGCTCATAATATTTCTCTAACCATATACGCTTGCGTGATCCGCTACGTATGGGCCACCAAGCAAACTTTTCTTCTACAGATCTCTGCGGATCTTGTTGCCAGTTCCATCCCATCATACAGCCATGGGCGCCTTAATCGAATCCATTGGAGTATAACCAATAAGTTTATAGTCCTCGGGTTTTGTTTTTACAAGTTGATCTAAGTCTGTGAACTCAGGCATTTTTAGTATAGGACCTTGTAATGGAGTTCTAATAATTTGCTGTTGTACTTGTTCGAAGTGATTTTTATAGATATGGCAATCCCCACCAGTCCATATAAAGTCACCTACCTTTAATTCTAGTAATTGTGCAAACATATGTGTCAACAAACTATAACTAGCAATGTTAAAAGGCACCCCTAAAAACATATCAGCACTACGTTGGTACAATTGGCAACTTAGTTCGCCGTCTTGTATGTGAAACTGGAACATAGTATGACACGGCGGCAATGCCATTACATTTACTCTGTCAGCATTCCATGCACTAACAATGTGTCTACGACTATCTGGATTGTAGTACATATTTTCAAGTACTTCGGCAATTTGATCTACAAATCCAAGTTGTGCGTCCCAACTGCGCCATTGATGTCCATATACAGGACCTAAATCTTTTGTTGTATCGTTGTTTACATACCCTAGTTGCTTGCCTTGATTGTCAGCATTAGCAGTCCAAATAGTTGTTTTGCCTACTAGTTCTTCTCTAGGTTTACCGTAGTGTATTTCAGCAAGTCTACGTTCGTCACTAGATCCTTCTAGCATCCATAGCAGTTCACTTACAACACTTTTCCATGCAAGTTTCTTTGTAGTTACAGCAGGAAATTCATTACGTAAATCAAAACGCATTTGATGTCCAAATACACTACGTGTGCCTACGCCTGTTCTGTCATCGCGGTCTTTGCCGTGTAATAAAATGTGATGTAATGCGTCTAAATATTGCTTCACGAGTCTACTCCGTATCGAATTTCGTCTTCACCGTAGCGTCCTCTGTCACGATTACCGTCACCATTAAGTTGTGTTAAATCTTGTTGTACATGTTTATAATTTGTAGATCGCTTCTTCCAAATTTCAAATGTAACTGCTTCGTGTTCGTCTGACCACGTGCGTTCAAATAAACTTTCAATCTTACGTAACGGTAAGAATGTATCACAAGCATATGCACCTGGAATACGACTAATATAAAACTCGTCAATAATACCTAGTGTTTGTTCAATAATGTTAGGTCCACCAATCACCCAAGTTATAATACCAGGGTTATCTTCTGAAATAGCTATAATAGCACTGTTAATATCGCCTTTAATATATCCGTCTGCACCAGGATAGTCTTCTTGACGACTTGTTGCTAAATAATTTCGACGTTTTGGTAACGGTCGAGGCATACCAGGATCTTCCCAAGTAGTAGATCCCATTATAACAATATGTCCTGCTGTGTTCTCTTTGAACCATTGTAGGTCTGTTGAATTATTTGGCCACGGTAGTGTACCGTTTTTGCTTACGCCTCCGTAATCGTCACATGCTAGTATTGCTTTAATCATTAACTTCCATCTCCTGGTACTTCGCTAAAGTGTGTCTCAAATTTATTTGGCACATCTTCCCATTCCTTTGCATCTGCTGGCGGTATACCCTTCTCAGTAATCACTGGCCAAATCAAACTATATTTTAGATTGATGTCGTGCCATTTTTGTTTTTCCTGATCGTTCATTACAGAATCAGAAAGAATAGCACCAGGACCGCATTCAGGCTCACATACTCCACAATCAATACATTCATCTGGATTGATTACAAGAAAATTTTCTCCTTCATAAAAACAGTCTACTGGGCATACTTCTACACAGTCCATATTTTTACATTTTACACAATTATCTGTTACTAAGTAAGTCATATTTTTTACCTATAATAAAAGTTAACATTAGCACTTACAACAATTCTGTCTTCTGTGCCCATGTATGGTACAGCATCATGCGGCAACCATGCAGGAAAGACTATTAAGTGCCCGTCTCTTGGTGGAATAACATAACTACTATTCATATAATTCCACTCGCCTCCGTCATCTTTAGCATTCTGATGCATGTTATGATTATACCAAGTGTTACTTCCGTTATGCTGTTCACATTCATTAGTTTGGACATAGAATATAGATGCCCAACTACTACCCGGGTGCGTATGTAGTTTATGGTAGCCATTCTGTTTTGTAATATGATACCAACTTTCACCTATAACGCATTCCATATCTCTATGTGGCTTCCAGTAACCTGTACTAGGAAGACCTTCGTGCATCACATGTAATAATGATTCATTAAAGAATTGATTTAAATTTTGTACAGACGATGTATCAGTTTGTAAAAAATTAAACTTGCTCTCTAATAAATTATGTTTGGCTTGTATTGCAACTTGGCTATCTATATCTGTCTCTTGTTTTTCTGCTTGTTTGTATATATCTTCTACTAAATCAGCCTGTATTTTTTCAAAGTCTTTGTACTTGTAATGAAAGGTAAAAGTTGGCCAAAGAGTATGTGCTGTTTCGTATTCACTAAATTCCATTTTATAACCTTGCAAGTTTAATAAGCGTTGCTGCCAAATTAATCTCCGGATCAACAACAAGTGTATGATCAACCATGCCTTGTTTAATTATAATCACAGCACTGTCTTGTGTTTCGTCATCACCAAATAGTTCTATGTTGTCATAAAGCCAACGATACACCTCTTCCATCTCTTCTGGGCGTACTGCGCCACATAATAATTTACGTGCTTCTTGTATTTTACCTGCCTTAAACAGTTCAACCATTTCTAGTTTCCAATCAGCGGCACCACTATCGCCTTCGTTAGGTTTTACTAGTACCCCATCTGTTGAATTCATTTGTACTGTGTTGATACACTTACGCAAGTCTGGATATGTTGCTTTTACGTAGGTATCCAACGTATCCAAATCAGGAGTAATACCTTCAGTGATAAGGATTTCAGCAACTCTAGCTGTAAACTCAGTTTGGTCAATTTTAGCAATGTGGAAACCTTGACACCTACTGTGCAAAGCGGGTATAATACGATTTGGATAGTTACAAGTGAGAATGAAACGAGCAGTAGTATGATACTCCTCCATAACCCCACGAAGAGCTGCTTGAGCGTTTGGCGATAAGTAATCTGCTTCATCTAATAATACAACCTTAAAGTCCCCAAATGGGATCATCTGTACAAAGTTAACAATTTTATCTCTTACATCATCAACTGAGTTTGTGCGACTTGCGTTAATTTCTAGTATGTCTAGATCATTAACCTCAAGTTCATTAAACAAAAGTTTAGCAAGTGTTGTTTTACCAATGCCTGCGTTTCCGCTAAACAATAAATGCGGGATAGTTTTGTCCTTTATCCAAGTATTTACTTGATTGCGCTGAGAGTCATCTCTAAACACATATCCGTTTACTGTTTTAGGACGATACTTTTCTACCCATAAGTCTTTCATGTACTAGCCTCTGTGATCATTTTTATATTATTGTTTATTGTAGCATCAAATGCTTCGTTTGTCAAGCCAAATTTTAGTCCTTCACTTAATGCTCTACTAAAACTAGCTGTCATTTGTTTGTTCTTTGAAAGTCTTTTACACGCTTCATCTGTAGAGTATCCACCGCTAAGTCCTACAACTTTGTGGACTTTAGGATGATTTACAAGATCTTGATACATGTTTTGTTGTTCAGGAAGTGTTAATTTTAGTATACATTGCCCTTCATACAGATCTAATCTTTTCTTAAGTCCGTTTAGTAATGCAATTTCTAAGCCTTGCTTGTGTTCATGTTCAATTGGAATCTCTGGCTCCACAATTGGCATTAATTCCCAAGCATAAATTTGACCAGCTAGTTCCATCTGCTGATCAAGGACCTCATCTAATATATCTTGGGACTTTACAATACTTCTCATTTTAGTTCCAAAGCACTTGTGCTTCACAGCAAAATTTAGCATATAATTTAAATCAAACTTTTTAAGTGTTCCTGCTTCAGTACAGCCACTGTCAACTTTTAAAATAGCATGAATATTTTTGCCGTGTAGTAACGGAACCATTCCGCGTTCTATTGTGTCTTTGTATAGTATTGCGGCCCAAATATTTTCATCGTTAAATTCAGGACTGTTAATCATTCTAAGACGCATAGCATGAACTTTCTCCATCTTGTCTGCTTCTGTGTATTCTTGTCCGTAGCGTTCTAGTACGCCTCCTGTTGAACCGCCACTGTGGTCCATTGCTGCAATAAATCTACGATTCATTATTGTCATTCCTTTTCTTCCATTCTATTTCAAACTGTTCATCATACAAGTATAATGGAGCACCGTTTCCGCCAGCAATCCAGAGACGTCTAAAATATCCTGGCGCACTTGCTAATGCCATTTCTTGCGTTATATCCATATGCCCTTTGACTAAAAAAAATAATCTATAAGCTTCTTTTATCTCTTCTGGTGTTGGATCCATTTATTTTCTCCCGACAAGAATCATTCATATGATTCCCCAGTTTCACGGAAGAAGTTTTCACTCCAAAATGCTTTGTCATCAATCCAAATATCGTAGTTTTCTTTTTCACCTACACTTAGTTCGTGAAACTTAGCGCCCCATTTGATTAATTGATTGTTAGTTAAATTAAAATAGTCAACACCACTTACACAACCACGTGCTGTCATATATTTAATTGTGTGTCCTGCATCGTACAATGCGTTTACTTTTGCAATACGCTCTGGCATTGGAATGTGATTAGCGTAGTCTTTCTTTCCACCACTGTCGGGTATAATTACTTCCTTACAGATAGTGCCGTCAATATCAATAACATACTTCAACGTATAATTCCTAACTCTTTATATGCAAATTGCACACCTTTTGCTTGAAAGTAAGCATCAGCTAGTGCATTGTGTAAGTTAGTTTGTTGTAATACTTTACGTGGATCTACTTTACAGCATCCAAACAATGTACGAGCATCTTTGATTTGCCAAAACTGCCACGGAATCGGCATACCTAACATACGATACATGTCTTCCATAATAGTTAAGTCAAAGCCGTAGCCTTGTCCCCAAATAGTATCGCAACCTACACTCCATTTGCTTACTTGTCGTAGTGCTTCTTCAACACTTACTGCACCTGTTTGGTCAAACGCTTCTTCCATTGCTTTAGGATCTTGTTTTGCCCACCAAGCAATAGTATCATCACTTGTAGTACGACCTAATTTATCCTGATCATCTACATTAATTTTAAGATATAGTTCGCTATGTGGCTCACTATCGTCTAATGGATTAAACTTGATTGCTCCTAAACTTAATACAGTACAACTAGGCTTTGTGTCTAGTGTCTCTAAGTCGATCATGCCATGTGTTGCCATGTTTAGCCCTTCCTATTTTCTTGTCCAATTCCTGAGATAATAAGGAATACATAAAGAATAGGCCAAGCCCATCCTGTTAAATATCCTGTTGTGTGTAAGATTAATAAAGCAATGCCTGTAGCACCTGTTGTGCCTACGCCTGCTGTTTGTGGTGTAATTTTCATGAAAACTCCTTAGCTTTATACATATAATAACATATAAATGCTAAGGAGTCAAGTGTTATTTAGACATTTAAGAAAGGTTTTAATTGTGGTGCAGTCCAGCCTTCGGGCTTTAATACTTTACCATCTTCACGTTTGCGTACTTTGCCTGTTTCTGGATCAATCTTAGCCATATTTGTGTGCATAACTTCATTCCATGCACCTTCTGCATCAACTCCTAAACTGTTTATAGCGCCGATGCTAACAACAATTATGTCAAGTAATGCATCTAGTTGCTCTACAACATCATTGTCTTTGATTGCGTCAGCGAGCTCTCCACCCTCTTCTTCAATCAGTCTAAGATACATACCATATTGCTCAATGTTTACATCGCTAGTTGTTTGATCACATGCTTCCATGAAATCTTTTTGATCTTTAAACGGATTCGTCATATTGTTGTTCCTTAATTATAGTTTGAAGGCTACGAGTAATAAGATAGCAATTAGTAATATGTTAGTAAAAAATATTTCAATAGCCAATATTGTATGGTACCATATCCAACGTGTCTTGTATGCGTTTTCTATTGTCACTTCTTGAGGATCTACGTCATCCTTCATCATATCAATAACAACTGTTTCTTTTTTTACTTCTATTTCTTTTTGTTTAAATCCTATTTTGCTCAACCAACTCATTTATTAACCTATATATTTTATTTTATGAATGAAGATGGGTCAATGGTTGCGTGTTCGCCATCACTATATTCTGCTCCAATTGAGACACTCTCTGGTTTTTCATCTGAATATGCTAAAACACTTTCGGATTCTACCATTCGAACATCAAATTCTCCGTCATCAGTGTCCATTTTCATTGCACGGGTCCATCTTCCGTGCTCTATTAAGATCCACTGTCCGATACTATATTCATCTTTATTTTCAGGTCCCTTTGAAAATACTTTAGCCCAACGAGGATATATTCCCCTAGTTTTGCCATCGTCATTTCCTAGTATAATACCACCTTGAGTAACTTGTTCACCGAAGTGCATATCTGTTACTAACACACGATTTCCTACTGCACGTGGCGTGCCTTTAATTGCTTTTAAATTCTGAGCCATTTATTCACCTTTTGGTACGAAGTTTCCGTCTTTATCCTCAACCCAGCCATCATCAAATTCTTCATCTAATGCAGCTACTTCTGGTTCAACTACAGGCTCAGGATCTTTTTTAGAACGTGTTACTGTTTTCTTAACAGGGGGTTGTTCTACTACAGGTTGTTCTTCAACAACTTCCTGTACTTCATCTCGTGAACTTGAATCTCTAACTGTTCCTGCTGTTGCATAATGTTCAGAAATAACATCTTCACGTTTTTTAACAATCTTTCCGCCTGCTCCGAGTTCGTCACCACGGGCATTTACACGAGCATTTCCAACTGCTGGCGTAAGTTCGTTGCGCTTACGCAACATATCCATGTCAACGTTCTTTCCCCGCATACTGCGATATTGTTTTCTTTGTGGACTTTGCTTGGCCATATTCGTCTCCTTATAATATACGTATATTTTATTTATCTTAAGAACTCTCTCCAATCCAGGCCAAACTGGATTGAATCTATTTTATGCACACCTATTAAGTATAACACATAACTTGCTACAGAGCTACCTCTACCTACACCCCATACGATATTGTTTTCACGCATAAAGTCTACAAGATAAATCATATAGCGTAATAGATTGTGCATATCGCGTTCGCCATATGCTTCCATTTCTTCCCATATACGATCTTGTACGTGTTGTGGGCAGGGTGTTTCTGCTTTGCCTAGTACATATTCATATACATTGATGTCTTTGTATTCATCAGGCATAAACCATTCACTTTGACATACACCGTCAAAAGTCTGTTGATCTACATCTAATGGGATATACTTTTGTAGTTTGTCAAAGCCTTGTTCTTCCATAGCCTCATTAAACTTATCTACATCATCCGATTGCTCACACAGAACTACATGACACTTGTCAACATGACCTGAATAGATCATATCAACGAGATCCTTATTAGAGAATCGTGGGATACCTAGTTCGTCTGTTTTCATAATCATACTTGTATTTTACGATACTTTGATTAAATTGTCAAGAGAATTATCGCCATCTTGTTGATTATCTCTTTGACGTTGTGCTTCGGCACGATGACGGGTTTGTATTTCTTCTCTATAGATATCTATTATGACGGAGATTTGTGATTGCACACTAGGATTATTTGTGATAAAGTATTTGCGCTGGAGTTCAATAACTTTTTCCTCTAGCTCATTGATAGTTAAATTATTTAGGTTATCAACATACGGATGTATCATTATTAAGCTTCGTAGCGTCCTCTATAATTTGCGTATACCGTTGTGCCTTGATTGTAGGACCAAAAATCAACTAATATTGGATCTTCGCTGCTATCAACAGTAATACCACGAGAGCCATTTGCAAGGGGGTAATTTGGATCATATTTAATAGTTCCACCGCCTTCTAGTGTAAACAACACCGATGCTGGAGTATCGTTACCTTTAAGTTGTACAGTTAGTTTAGCTAAATGGTCTACTGGCGGCCATTCAGATATCGCAAAACTAATAGTAGAGGTACCTTCAGGTAAATTTATATTAACAGTTTGATACATACCGTTAAGTAAACTAATATTCATCCCATCTATAACTGTACCAATGTTGTGATATTCTTCTGTAACTTGACTCAAGTTAGCTCTTGTAATCTCAGTACCGGCAAAGTCATTAGGTCTATTAAGTTTTGCAGTATTATTTTGTAATGAAGTTATTTCACTTTGTGCCTGTGACAGTCCGTCTTTAATAATAGTAAAGTTGTCACGAAAGCCTTGGGTATCGTTATCGATACCTGCAACTGGATATGCTCCGTCAATTGTTTGGTAAGTAATTAAACTGGCCATGTTATTTTTCCTCTTTAATAGTTATATTTATCGTTGTTAAACATTGAATTGGTAATTTGCGAATAGTATATATTTTTCATCTGCACTATCTTTTGCACTTTTTACAATATATCTGTCAATATCGTATGTTATTAGTTTTGGGTCAAATCCTGAGTTTTTAATATTGTTAATAATGTCTGCACTTTGACCTGCCTTGCAGTAAGCAATTGGAATTGCTGTAACAAAATCTAATTCTTGAAAACCGTCTTGTGCTGTACGCATCCACAAAGGCAAATATTGTCTTTCTTCGTCGCCTATATTCTTAATATTCAATCTCATATGATCTATACTAGAGATATATTTTATTGAATCAGTACTTTGACTTACATTAATTGCAGTAGTGTCTGTTTTAATTGTATTAGTGTCTGGTCTAAATCTAAACGGTTCACTATCACCTTTCTGTAATACAACATCAACATCTCCGTTGTCTCTAATAGTAACTTCAAAATCTGCATTATCGACATTAACTTCTTGGTCGCCTGATCCTCTAGTTATAACTGTTATTTCGTCTGTTTCACTGAATACAAATCTAACAAGTGATCTAGTATAAACAGGCAATTCTGTATATCCGCCGCCGTAGCGTGTAGCGTCATCTATTATTGAATACTGTAGTTGATCAACACTTAGCTTGTTTGGATTTTTGATATTAATACTTGCTGCCGTAACTTTTCTTTCTTTTGCATTAGCAGGGTCAATAACATCAATATATACAACTTCGTATATTGTGTCACTTAGTGGATTATTTTTAGCCACAGCAGATTTTATTTCACCTAAAATATAAGTTTTTCTTTTATGATTCTTTGATGCTGCTGCAACAAAATTCTCTAAGTCTTTAGACTCTGCTCCTGCAAATACAAGCATATCTAAGTTATTTTGTAGCCCAAATACTGGGTCACCTGGACGATAAATTTTATTTGGTGTAAATATATCAGGATTACTTATAAAATTTTGAAAATATTTTCTTTGTGTAGGAGGCAGCATCGGACGCATATATATGTCAGTATATTGTGTATTATCTAAATCTTCAACCTTTAATGTAAACTCACGTTCAATTGCTGTGTAATTAAATCTATCTCTTGCTTGCACAGTAAATTTGTAACTTCGGTCAAAAGTAGTATCGCCTGGTAAGAAACCGTCCCATGTTACAGCTAAATTTTCAAATTTAGTCAATCCAGGGTTATCAACAGTGCCAAATTGTCTAGCTTGACCAATAATTTCACCATCATAAGTTAGTGTCAATCCAAATGGTAACTTGCCTGATGTTAATGAATAAATCATTCTAGTGTCAGGTACTGTTGTCTGTGCTTGTAACCTTAATGTGCTAGTAAAGTTAGCGTTAATAGATCCTAAATTTGCGGGCGTAAGCCATTTAATGTTACTATCAATTTCACCTATAATTTTTAGTTCAAATGTTTTCGCAGTACTAGGAATATCTTGTATGTCATTTGATGCAACAATTATATTCTTAAAAAATGTATCATTTCTAAATACAGCAATACCTATGTTACGTCCTTGATTTAATTGTGATGTTAAATTTACATCAAATTTAATTTTATCTTCGTTATCTCTAATAAGTTTAGCAGTTATTATTGTACTATCTGAACCTACAAAAAAGTTTTGTATATTTGATTTTATTCTTGACATAGCAGTACTTGGAATTAATATTTTCCAAGTTGTGTCATTAACTACAGTTATGTGTGCATCATCACCGTATTCTGCTGTTAATGCTTGTGATGTAGCAGTTAGTCTATCTGCTAAACTTAGGCCTTCTATTGTTTCAGCTACTTCTACCCAATTGTTGTTTTCGAAATCAATTTGTATAACACCGTTTACTTCGATTGAAATACCGTCGATATCTGTTTGAGGAATAGTAACGTGAGTATCCACGCACCTATATATTTTTCCATCGCCGCCGGTTGTCACGCCGTTGATTACATAATCACCTATAAAGTAATTTGTACTTAATTCAATCAAACGCGGAGCTGCCGCAGGAAGTATTGGATCAGTATTTGGATTTGTTTGAGATATCTCCCATTCAATATACGGAGTAATTGTGCTTATCTTATATTTTTCAGTTTCGCTAAATTTAAGGGTTCTACCAGCATACTTTTGTTTTTCTGTTTCATTTAATCTGCTTACAAACATATAGTCAGTGCCTGTTGTTGCAGTTCTACTTAATATTAAATTAATACTAGGTGCAAGGGTGTCATCGAAGTAAATTACATCATAATCTCGATTTCGATCATCTACGTTTGTAACTTTGTATTGCCTATTACCTAACAGTATGTTTCTATTAACTAATTCAAATAAATCGTTTACGCCATCTAAGTCACCTGTTAGGTCTATTTTATAGATTTTTATATTATTATTTCCTAATAATACATCTTCGTAATAATTACCAAAAATTGATACAGTTTCTAAATCTGTAGTTAAACGTGTTGCGTTTACTGAGAATTTATAATTTTGTGTAATGGCCGGCTGATATGGTATACGCCCAGCAATTTCTCCATTTCGACTATCAAGAACCATGCCCGGCGGAAGTTCACTTGGAGTTCCGTCATCGTTAACATCTTCAAGAGTATAAACTACAACACCCTCTAGTGTCCAGTTATCTATAATGTCTAAAAATACTGTAGTATAATTAGCTGCACGTTTAAAACCTAAATCTCTTGGAGTAATCCAAGTTGGTGTTCTTACATTTGTTACGTCAGCAGTAAATACACCTGTAGCAGACTGCATTAACGTGTTGTCTGCTTTTAAGTAATCATCACCTACCAGGTATATTTTGAACTCACGCCTTACAAAATTTTCTCCGTCTGTCACTGTAACAGCAAATGGATAATAACGATTTAGTTTACGTGGATTAGAAGTTGGTTCATTGTATCCGTACTCAACAGTATCATAATAAAAACTAGCATAACCATTTGAGCTTAATGCAGCATAATCCATTGGTAGCCCAGCAAACGGTGAAGTGTCATATCCGCCACCTACGTATCGTTTATCTAAACTTAGTAGAGGTTCTGTAGTACCTGTAAGTTTGCCGCTTTCGGATAATATGATTCCTGGAGGAAGTACACCATCGCCATCAGCAATGAAATATGTTAATTCGTCGCCTGCGCTTAAATCAGTATCTGTCGCTGTTAATTGATAATCTATTATTTCGCTGTCTAAGATAAAAAGTGCATTATTTGATCCTACATTTAATAGTCCTGGTACGGTTGCCCATTGCGGATCGTCAGGACCAGTAACAACAAATTCTATTGTACAGTCTTGCCATTCATCGTCTGTTGACGCTCTAAATACTGACGTAAACGTAGTGTCGTATGCAACCTCGTAAACAGTTCCTGTTAAGTAATTGCCTTCTAACCGAGTACCGGCAGGTAAGTCACCGCCTATTTGTTCGACTTCTATGTTAGCAATAGCTGAAAGTGGAAGTAGTATATTTACTGCACTACGTTCAACTAATACACGGTATCTAGTACCTGTTGGTATATTCCATAATTTAGACATTAATTAAACTTCCTTAATACTAAGTATTTATCGGAAGTTTATAAAGCGCCACCGTCTAGACTTGTAGCTGCTGGCGCTGTTATTGTACCGAAATCGACTTGGCTGTTGAAGATTATAAATTCAAGTGCATTATTTGCTACAGAGTCAAGGCCACCAAAGTCTCCAGTACCGGGTGCAAAGTATTGGTTATATAATGCTTCTACGTCTACACCTCTAACAGTACCATACAAATTTCCTCTGACATCACCTTCATGAAATCCTATAGTAGAACCTATGAGCGGTCCTTTAAATTGGTTTGCTTTAATATCTCCGGTGGTAGTAATTTCATTAACATTTGCTATGTCGTATCCAGCGCCGTCTAAATCGCCGCCAAGTTGTGGAGTTGTATCGTCTGATATTTCTGGGATATCTGATTTAAGTGCAAGCTCTATCCAAGCACCTCCATGACTATAATATGCACCGCCGGTACTGTGTACGTGTGCAAATAATCCGTGATATGTACTTGCATTTGGTAAGTCTGCTAATGTATCATAAACATTATTATAAAGTATTCTAGCATCTTCAAAGTCGTATTGCTTTGTAACATAATCATCGCCCGATACAGCGGTTTGGGTAAGATCGTACACTTTATCATTGTTAATAGTAATATTGTTATCAGTGACACTTAACGTTAATCCAGCACCACCTACTATTTTTTTGAACTGTAGATCATAATTTAGACGTTGTACAAATAATCCTTGACCGCTATCGCCTAAATTAGTAGCAGTTGTTTTCTCATCATCGCGTAGATCTAATTCTTCAAAGTTAGCGTTAGTTTTGATAAACGCTTCTCTTAAATCGTCACCAGTGCCGTCGTTAGCAATATTGCCTATGTTAATTAATTGTACTGCCATTGTTGGTTCCTTATGATATTGTTATAGTATTCCACATACCAAGGTGTATCGAACACTGGTATCCATATGATCCTGCACCGTCAGTAGCTGTTGTCCAATCTACTTGTGTAGTGCCTTGTCCTGTAGCACCTGTCACTTGATTACCAGTGCCTGTGCTTTGTGTAGTTTTAATGTAGAACGGATGCGCACTTGATGTGCTTGCATTTACATTAAATCTTACATTATCACCACTGTTAAATGCTAGTGCTGGGTTTGATCCACTTACTGCACCATTTCTATCAGTTCCGCTTAGTGTATAACTATTGCCACTATTTGTTACTGTAATTGTATAGTCCGGGGCAAATGCAGGTGTAGTACTTGTATCACCAATGGCTATTGCATCTGTTGTGTCTACAACAGTTCCGCTAATACTTCCAGTTCTAATCTGTACTTGGAAGTTTTCTGTACCTTCTGTTGTAGCATCTGCTGTCGGAGTTACTGTAAATGATCCATTGTCGCTTGTGATTGCAAAGCTACCACTTGAAGTAGCAAAATCACTTGAGTTAGTTGCAGTCCAATAAAGTGTAGTTGCATCTGCTACATCTGTTGTAACAACATTGATTGTTAAAGCACTACCTTCGTCAATTGTTTGTGCTGCTGGATAAACATAATAAGTTGGGCCAACAGCTTGGCTTGAATCAGTAATACTAACGTTTGTTGATGATTCACCATTGTCTAGTGCAAATGCTAGTGTTTTATCACCATCAGTAGTTCCATCTTTTGCTGTGTTAATTTCAAGTGTAGCAGTGTTTGAATTAACTGTAAAGTTACCAGTTAGTGAAATTGCTGCGTCTGCAACATAGCCTGAAGCGCCTGCTACTGTTGGATCACCTACGTCACCATCTTGGAATATTGTTCTAATAGTTGCAATGGCCGGCTTACTAATTACATCCCCAATATGTGTATTAAATAATGCATAGCCTAGTGGGTTGTTTGATTGTATACCTGCTTGTGTACGCATGTCATCTGTCCATTCTGGAGCAAGACTCCCACCGTCCCACAAGTCGCTGTACTCAAACATACAGAAGTTAAGCAAGTACAAATATTCTTTAACGCCTACTTCAAACTCTCCTGCATCAGTTTCCCAATTAGGCGCATATCCACTTGGATCCCATTTGCTTGCATCTGCTGCTTCTTTCATTGCAGCGTGTAAGTCACTAGTTGCCCAGTCTGCACTTATATCTGGATACATTTTTAATGTTGCTGCATCCAAACCATGCATGTGTAATGTATGGAAGACGTGTTCAATCACTTCTTGTGCATCTTCGTCACCTGTTCCAGGAGTACCACTACTGTTTAAGTACCATACCATATCGTTTTGCACTGTTTCATCAAACAATGGTTCTAATCCCCAAGAGCGAATGCCTGCATCGTCTAAGAAGTTTGGTGTATAGTCGCCGCCTGCACCTCTTGCTATTCTTTGTATAGTCGGCTTTGGTGAGTGATACGATGTTGTATTACCAAGTAATGTTTCTATTAGTTGATTCTGTTTGTTTGCGTTAATACCTGCACCTGTGCTATCAGTAAACAACTGGAACATACGTGCTACTTTTTGAATAAATGCATCCGGTACCGCTGTTTGTCCGCCGACTGTGCCTGCACTAACTAATCTAACACCTGCTGTTCTAACTTCTCTAGTGAAGAAGTTACTACCATATCCTGTTGTATTTGCAAGTGCTGTACTTGCTCTCGGACCAGTATCTAAATCACTTGAATTAACACCTGAGATTGTGTATGGTACGTTAGTTGCATCGTCTACGTTTGCTGTAGTAAGTGTAACTGTTGTTTTCTCGCCTTCCTGTAGAGACGATGAACTTACAGCGAGTGAGTAAGAAGCTGCGCCGCCACCTGGAGTTGTACTTGTATCATTAATAGTAACTGTACTTGATGTTGCTACAATTGTTCCTGATACACTTCCTGTTCTAATACTAGCAGTGAATGTTTCCGCGCCTTCAGTAGTTTCATCAGCAGTTGGTGTTACTGTAAACGACCCAGCATTGCTGTTAATTACAAAACTACCATTTGAAGTAGCAAAGTCACTGTCATTAGTAACAGTCCAATATAGTGTAGTTGCATCTGCTACATTTGTTGTAGTAACATTGAATATTAAATTACCACCTTCATCAACGTTACCGGCTGCTGGAACTAAGTTATAGCCTGATGCTACACTTGTATCATTAATAGTAATACTAACTGTTTCACTAACTCCAATTAGAGATAATAACATAGTTTGTGCGCCTTCTGTAGTCGCATCTGCTATTATATTAAATGTAGCTGTTGCAGTATTTCCAGTTACAATAAAGTTACCTGTAAGTGATTCACTAATATCACCTGCTTCGATGCCAGATATGGCATAACCAACTGACGTGCCATTAGTAACATTAGTAGTAGTAAGAGTAACTGTTACGCTGCCGCCTTCATTAACACTTGCTGCATTTGACGACAATGAATACGTTGCTACTGCACCAGGAGCAACTGCATCTGCTACTGTGCCCATGGTTAGCTGAGTTGCACTGTTAAATTTATTAAATGCAAATCTATTTGTTGCTCCTAATAAACTACGTGTATCGGTATAGTCAGTAGCAGGCGAAGCGGTATCATAAATTTTTGCAGTTTTTGCAGTGGAATTAACAAACGCTAATCCTTGTGCAGGTGTTGCATTAAGATTTATTTGTAACCATAATGCTGTCATTCCAGCCACTTGTGGCGATGCCATACTGGTGCCGCTTATATTATTAATTAAGAAACTTGAATTTGCTGGATAAGGATTATTAAGAGTAGTAGCACTGAAAGCATTAGTAGTACTCATTGCACTCATAATATCAGTACCAGGCGCATAAACACTAACACCGGGTCCTGCTTCTGAGCTCGATGCCTTTTGCTCTAATCCGTTTGCATTTATTGAACTATCTATATTACCAACTATATGCGCTCTTGTACTGTAAGGAGATGAACCACGTTGATAATTCACTGATCCGGTATTAGCAACAAGTACGTTATCATAATCGTCACCACCTAGTACGTCAATTTTATGACTTCTGTTGCCAGCTGCTACCATAACGTGTACGCCTGCATCAATTAGTTCTTCCATATCAACATCAACTGAATCAACTCTTACGTTTGTTCTATATCTAGCACCGTTCCAATTTGGTGGAAGACCAAATGCCCAACGCTTTGCACTACTATCAATATCTGTTCCAGTTTTTGAAACGCCACGATATGTCATACTAGTAACTGTGTCGTAGTAACGTAGATATCCCCAACTCATGTTTACAACTGTTGGTCGTTTTGCTCCAGTCGCAGGATCAATTGGCTTAGCGTTGTGCCATTCTTTAATGCAATCAAACGCATATGTTGTGCTTGTACCAGTTCCGCTGTCCCCTGAACCTTCTAGTCCTGCAAGTTTTAAACTATAAATTTTAGATCCCTTAGCCCAACCGTATGTTTTACCTACGGCTGTACCTGCAACGTGTGTACCATGTCCATCATAATCTCTATAGTAATTTGCATTTTGAGCAGGCATACCAGCAATACCACTAGCTGTTGTCCAGTCAAGTTCTACAACTCTACTTACACCGTTTGCATCTTGAAATTCAGGATGATCTATTTGTAGTCCACTATCCATAATAACAACATCAACGCCTGATCCGTCTAGTGTGTAATTATATCCGCCGGCCGCTGCATTAACTCCTGTATAAGGATTAACGATTTCATTCATTCTACGCATACCCCAGTTTAGGAAATCACCGCGGTCTAATGTAGTTTTTGTAAAGTTACCTGTCTGAGTTGTATCAAATCCAATACTAAGATCTGGATCTAGTTCTGGCAGTAATGTAACTGCATACACTCTGTTATCGTTTTTTAATGTATCAGCTTCTACATCTGTTAAACTATAGTGTGTATTACGTTGCGAAGCTGGTCTTGCATTTGCAACAACAACAGAGCGTCCTGGAATATCTCCGCCACCAGTTTTAGCAATCATTTCTTGATTGAAGCCTGCGTAGTCTACGCCCTTGTTTAAACTTACAATATATTCTTTTTCGCTCATTTCCGTTTCCTAATGTTTTATATATTTATGCTATAACGGGGTTACCCTGATTTGCAGTGCTCAGCCAACCATTTGTAGTGTATAGTAATGTTATGTTATCGTTTACATCTTCGAATGTAATATCAGTTCCATTTGCAAATGTAGTTGGAGTAACTATTGCATCGCCGGCATCACCAACCATTGCAATTATTTTTACTTGTCCTACAACACCATCTGCTAGTGTGTATGCATCGTCAGTACCAGTGGTTGTAATTTCTGTTACTAGTGTATCTAAACTAATTGCGCCCGGTCCGCTGATCTGCTGTACATCGCCTATTATTTTACTTATTGGACCCACAACCTTACCTGTAACACCATCAATTATTATACTTGAGTCATCTGCTACAACACTACCTTTAACATCGCCAGTAATATTACCTATAACTGAACCAGTTAGTGTTCCGTCAATGGTTGCGTTATAAATTTCAACAAGTTGATTACGTGTTGATATTGGAGTACCAATTCTTACATCACCTTCGTTCGTTCCTGCGTTAATTGCAACTCTTGCATAGTCAGTTGGGTCAGCCGGGTTACCTGGTTCAGTTTTAAGTTCTATATGGTTAATACCATTTTTATCTAGTTGTATATTTGATACACCAACACCGTCTGATCCGCCAAATAAGTTTAAGAAAGTACCTGCTGTAATATCTAAAGTAGTACCGGTATTGTTAATAATAGTATTTGCTTTAAATGCTTGCCCGTGTATGTTTGTAGATTCTATATCGCCTACAATCTTGCCACCAACACTGTCAACTAGTATAGTACTATCGTCAGCTACAACACTACCTTTTATGTCCCCAACAATGCCGCCTTGTGCTGCCAATGAATCAGTAAACGGAGTTCCAAACAAACGTAGTTCGTCTGCTCTTAAATTAATTGATGTATCAGTACCTTTAGGGAAAACAGTAATTGCATTATTACTGCCCACCCCTGTTTGTATAATAATGCTATCGTCTGCTGTAATATTGGCTGCAACTAAAGCTGTTCCAAAATTAACTATACCGTCAATGGTAGTTGTACTACTTGAATTACCAATATTAATTGCTGTTGCAGTTGTTGCACCAATTGCTAGTGTTGCTTGATCTATGTTTGCTGCTAGTGTTCCTGGTGTTGCTGTATGTGTTAGCTCACCGTTTGCAGGATTGTACATCATTACGTTTGCACTTGCTTGGTTTCTAACTGGTTTAATTACTAAACTATTTGCTTGTGAGTTTTGTGCCGTAACACCTGTTGCGTTAATTACAATTGAGTTTGCTGCTTGGTTTGTATGGCCTGCATTTTTACCAATTGCTACTGCATCTGCACCTTGACCATTGTTACCAGCATATACACCAATTGCTACTGCACCAGCACCTTGACCTACTTGACCTGAATTAGAACCAATTGCTGTTGCTCGATCGCCTTGGGTATTATTACCAGCTACAAAGCCAACTGCTGTGGCCCAACTTTCTTGATCTGTTTCACCTGCACTATAACCAAGTGCTATTGCAAAAGATCCTTGATTTGTTTCTCCAGCGCCTTCACCAAGTGCAATTTTTGATTCACTTGTTCTTAAACTTGCTGTTTCAATATCACCAACAACTTTATTATTGTTGCCATCTACAAGTACTGTTGAATCATCACCAAACACACTACCAGTCATGTCGCCATCAAATGTACCTGAGTGCGCACCTGCGGCATTACCTGTTACGTCACCAACAACTGGTCCAGTATGTGTGCCTGCTGTATTACCTGTTATACTACCTGTAACATTACCTTCAAATGTTGCTGCAACTAGTGTTTCTGTACCTAATGTCCATTTGTCAGTTGCTTCGTCCCATACAAATGTTTTGTTAGTTTCTGTTCCTCTTTCAACTTCAATACCTGCTGTGCCTAGTGTTACGCCAGCGCCAGCTTCACCTTTGTTTAATACAATAACATTATCTGTAATTGCAGTATTAGTTGTTTCAATTTCTGTAGTATCGCCAGTAATAGTTAAGTCACCAGCAATTACAACATCATTAAAGTTTGATGTTCCTGCTGTTGCTTCTACATTACCGTTTACATCCTTCCATGCACCATTTTGGTACATAATAACTCTATTAGTTGTTGAGTTATAAATCAAATCGCCGTTTTCAGCTGCAATCGCAGGTAAATTAGTGCTACTAACTTCTGATATTCTAAAAGGAACATTGCCATTTATTTTTACTCTATTACCTGCTGTAATTTCAAGATCAGTTGCTGCTGTCATTTCAGCAATGCCTAATCCTGTACCATAATTTAGTGTATTAGTTACAACAGTCTGTGAAGTCATTGTGTCAAAATGTCCTTCACCAAATGGGTTAGTTGTAGTACCTACTGACCTAGTGTCAGCAGTATCTGGATAAATGTCGCCGGTTGCTTTTGTATTTCCTAAGTCAACAGTTGTAGCAGCACTAATAACAATATTGCTTGCACCTGTGATACTTCCTGCGCTAGTAAATTCAATATCGCCGCGTATCTTACTAGCAACACCGTCAACAATTACAGTCGAGTCGTCGCCAAATACACTGCCTTTAATATCTGATTCAAAAGGTACGCCTTCGTCAAACAATCCTGCTATTTGTGCGTTCAAATCAGCAGTTTGTAAATATCCTACATCGTCTGAAAATTCTGATAAAAATTGCGGAGCGCCTTGTAGTGATGCATAACTTACTTTTCCAGTACTAGCATCAAATACAATTTCTTCGTTGTACGAAACTAAGTTTCCTTTTAGTGTAGTTGCAACAATTTCATTAAACTTTAATGCTTCTGTACCTACATTACCTACATTTGTTGTACTCGGAACAATACTAGTATCAACAGTAATAGTATCAATTTCAATATTACCTAAATCACTTAACGGTCTATATTCTAATCCTGTACCGTCCGCTTTTACTTTTACAAAATAGTTAGGTGATCCAACAAATGTACTCGGAGTATCTGTTAAGTCAGCAAATGCTTGTGCAACTAATTTTTGTCCGTTAACTTTTATTACTGTTGCATCAATAGTTCCAAGTGATGTTATGTCTTGTACGTTAACAATTGAATTTGTACGTAGGTCAAGATTATCGGAATCTGGTATTTCCTTAATTTTATTGTTATCACTTGTATCAAGTACTAGGGGAAATCTATTTGCCATTCTTATTAATCCTATTGTTATACATATTTATCGTATCCACTTGAAGTATTATAGTGCTGCTATTCTAGTTTGAAAGTCTGCAAAGTCTGCACTTGCTGCTACTAATACTTTCAAGTCTGCTGTATTAGTGTAACCTGGTATTGCCGCGTTGTGTGTAACTTGTCCGGTGTCAGCATCGTAACCAAGTATGGTTACCATTGTATCGTTTCTAATTGGTGTAATTATTGTGCTATTTGCTCCAAAGTTGTATACTTCTGCACCAGTTGCGTTTATTACAATCGAGTTTGCGGCTTGGTTTGAATAACCTGCTTTTTCACCAATTGCTATTGCATTTGCGCCTTGATTTGCTACACCTGATTCTTTACCAATTGCTATTGCATTTGCGCCTTGAGTAGTTTTACCTGCGTCTTTACCAATTGCTATAGCAGAGGTACTTTGTTGAATTGCGGCTGCGTCTTTACCAATTGCTATAGCGTCTGTACCTTGTCCTCCGAGGAAAAACATATCGCTCGTAGGTGTTTGACTTGCATTTGCGCTTAGTGTAAGTGTTGTGCCGCTATCTACAGAAACAACAGTTTGTGTTGTAAATCCAGTGCCACGAACTCGGAACCCTGGATATATTCCTGTTGTATCATCTACAACAAGTGCTGCACCGCCAGTTCCGCCACTTACATAACTAGGAACAATAAGGGCGCCCGGTGCTGCGCTATAGCCAACTGCAACAGCGCCATTTTCTTGCCCAAAGGCGCCTGCGGCTGCACCAACTGCAACAGTGTCATGGCCTTGATATTCTGCACCCGCTGATTGACCAATTGCTGTTGCATCTTGACCTTGCTCATTTAAACCTGCATTATTACCAACTGCTACTGATTGCATTCCTTGGTTGATACTTCCTGCACCAGTACCAACTGCTACAGTCCAGAGAGCCTGTCCTGTTTCACCTGCATTTGTACCAATTGCTACTGCGAGGTTTGCTTGATTAGTTTTACCTGCATTGCTACCAAGTGCTATACTTGTCGCACTTGTTCTTAAACTTACTGCATCTACACTTGCTGTTTCTACTGGACCAACAATCTTATTGCTAACTCCATCTACTAGTAATGTACTATCATCACCAAACACACTACCTGTAAGATCACCATCATGTGGTGCACCAGACACCATAGCATCTGTTATTCCATATCCTGCAAGTGTTGTAGGCTTGCCTGTAATACCGCTAAAAGCAACTGCGCCTGCTGTACCACTTACATCACCTGTTACGTTACCTGTCAAAGGTCCGTAAAAAATATTAGCCAATACTGAGTCTGTTTCAACTTGTCCAGTAAACCAAGCATTGTAAAATCTATTACTAGTAGAGCCTATGTCAGTAGTGCCATCACCTGGAAGTATTGATGTTGATTCAATAGGCCCAACAATTTTGCTGTTAACGCCGTCTACAAGTAAAGTACTATCGTCACCAAATACACTACCTCTTAGATCTTGTGGTACTATTGGAGATCCTGTATACAACTCTGTGAAGTTGTCGTTGATTTTTTCAAAAGCTAAACGTAATGGATCTCCGTCGCCTTTGTTTGCACTTGTACCTGTATTAATTAGTTTTTGTGTCATTATTTCTTGCTCCAACTTCAACTCTTAGTTTACCAGCAGTAGCGAGCACACGCCTCGGCTGCGGGGATCTAGTATCAACAGCAGCTTTTACGCCATCTTTTACTAGTTTATTAGTTTGTTTTTTGTCCATTAGTGTTTACCTACTACAACTTCAATAATGCCTCTTTCACTGTCTGTTTTATTTTCAAGCGCCTTACCAACAATTCTACCCGGTGCCGCATTATTATTAACAATAGCAAAACCTGGGATTGCACTAGTTACAAGCATATCACCTTTAGCAACTTTGCCAATTACTTTACATGGCACTCTACCTTGCATTGCAACAGGGCAAACAAACTCTGCTTCTTGGTGTGAGTTCATCAAGTATGCAGGATTAGTAGAAACAACACCTGCTACTCTATGATCGTTATGGGTGTCAGTCATTGCAACTTCTTTATCGCCTCCAAATACAAGTACAGTACCCGGCTCATATCCTGCATCAGCTTCATAGTTTTCTGCCAAGTCAGCATAGTATGCTTCAGTAGCTGTACCACGGAAGAATGTTGCATATATATTTGAATATTTTAGTGTAGATGTACCAATATTATACGTATCATCTAAATCAGGTTTAACACCACTTGAATCAACTATCATTGGAGCAACACTAGAACTTGTTCCACTGTTAGCAACAACTATACCAATCTGACCAGTTGTTGTTTTACCTGTGTTTGCACCAATTGCTAATCCTGTACTTGCTGCTCCTTTTTCACCTGGCGCTTCAATAAAGCTACTGTACATCCAATCAACGCCGAGTACTTTTTCACCAGCAAAGTTTGAAGTACTTTGTAAGGAACTTTCAGTAATATTAGTACCGCCGATACCTACACTACCTTTAATTAGCATATTAGGATATGTTGCAGACAGAGTTCCTGCGCCAGAGCCACCTACTGCTGTAAAAATTAAACCTTGTGATGGTGTTTTAACATTTAGTGTTAGGGTGTCTAAACTTAATACTTCATAACTTGCATCACCGCCTAGTATAAGTGAGTTGGCTTGTACTTTACCTGTAGCATCTGTCTTAACAATTGAATTAACTTCACCAGTTGAAGTTACGTTAGAAACACTGTATGCTCCTGCACCTGTTTTAATTAATGCTTGTCCAGGATCAGCAACTGCTGTTAGTTCAGTACCGAAGTCTCCGTCTACAAGTCCAGTACCTTCAACAACTACAGTATTAAATGAAACTGCACTAACTTCGCCATTACCAGCTGCATCTCGTCCTATCACACTATCTGTAGCAATTTGTTCAATATCAGCTAAAGCAACAGCACCACCTTTAAGTGTTACCCAACCATCAGTGATTTCAAATTTAGCATCATCAAACGCTGCACTACCTAAGTCTGCTTGTGCAATACTTGTAGCATCAACTCTTGTAGTTGCTGCGTTTAGATTTAGTTTAGTTTGTGAAATTTGTGCTGTTCCACTAATATCACTGTTAACAATTGCTCCAGGATTAATTTGTAAGTTAAATACTGTCCTACGATGAGTTGCATAAGAGTCATCTGATTCTCTATTTACAGAAGCAATAATGTCGCTTGCTGCATTCCATACACCGTTTGCCCATTCATCAATTGGTCCATCTACTATTTGTCCTTGCTTGCCACCCAATGCTGTAATAACATCAGCTGCCGGTCCACTCGCCGGTTTGCCGTCACTGAACTCGCCACTTGTTGGTGTGTAAATAATTTCAACAATGTTGCCTTCAATACCTACAATACCATCTTTATAATCAACAATGGCTCCAGTTGCTCCTGTTATAGATCCTGTAATTGCATCACCAACAGCAAACCCGCCACCTACAAGTGACCCAGCACTTACAATAAGTTTCTTATATCCAGTTGTAACTAGAAGTTGTGATACTGCACTATCATTAATTTCGTTGTCTCGCAGATCAACCAGTGTGTCTAAAGAACCACTTGCAGTATCAACGTATGCCTTAGTAGCAACGTCTGATGGTGATGTAGGTTCTTTTACGTTTGTAATTGTATTGTTAGCTGCGTTCAAATCATCTGTCATTGGAACAGCGCCGTTTGGAGCAAGTACACCTGGCCCTAGTTTGTTAGCAATAGGAGCACCAGTTACATCGTAGCCTAAACGTCTGTTTACATAACCACGGACAGCACTTTCTGTTGGTACTGTATCTGATGCATTATCAGTCATCGCTGTGTCTGTACTAAATTCAGTAATAACAACACCACGCTTAAAGCCTAGTCCGTCAACATCTGAAAGTGCAAGTGATGCACTAAATGTAACTGTACCAGTACCTTGGTCTACACTAAAGAATCTACCAACTCTAAAGATACCATTTTGGTCTGTACTTACATAAAATACTCGACCTTTACCTTTTTCAACAACTTCGTTAGATTCCTTCTTTTCTCCTGGCTCACCAAAGATAACATTTGGATAGTTACTTGAGTTAAATCCGCCTGTGCCAATATCTAAGAAGTCGTGTCCTGTTGCACGACATGTACTAATGTTAACAGTAACACTACCTGTTGCGCCATTTTTCAAACCGCCTCTAAGTGTAACAAGTTCAGAGCCTAATACAACTGTACTATTAATCCCTGTTGCATTAGTTGGGTTAATTGTTTCATAATCAACTAAGTCAACAATAGCGTAATCGTTTGACTCACTTCCTTCTACAACTGTTGTTCCTTCTACTCCTCGATAGTTGAATACATAATGCTTTTTACCATCCCAAGTAATAATCGGAGCTTCGGTAGTTAAACTATCAACTGTCCATCCTGCAGGTCTATTTGATGTAGGAGTTCTTGTATTATTGTTAAGTCTAAAGATTTCGTTTGCATCACAAGGTTGTACTGCTATTGTAGTATCGCCTGCTGTGCCACCTTTTGTAGTACCTCCTGTGAGTGCTACACCACCGTCTGTAATATTTCCAATTACCTCTTGAGCTTTTGCTGCATTTACAGTTAGTCTAATAAAGTCGTAAGTGCTATCAAGACCTGCTTGTGAAGTATTAGCAGGTAACTCGTCACCAATACTGTCACTTGTTAAGAAGCTGATACTTCTGTAGACAAAGTTTGGATTCTCATCAAACGTTAATGCTGTACTTGGACGAATAGTTAATACATCCGGACGAGCTAGGTCACTAATAATATGTGTTTGGTTTCTGTAGTAAACTATATTTGTGTTAAACGGTACAATTTCTAATAGTCCGTTTGCACTAAATTGCGCATCAGATGTACTAAAGTTTAATTTGTAAACTTGTCCGCTATTCATTGGAGTACTATCTTCAGCAGCTATTGTACCAGTTACACTAAATGTTTCAATTACACCTGTTACTAGTGCTACCGAGTCTACTGTAACTGTTGCATCGTTTGCAGGAGTTACACCACCCAATTGGTCACCAGGTACTACAAAAGTATCACCTACATCATAATTTGAAGTTGCTGCCAGTTGTGCTGCTGTTGCCGATACTTGATATCCACCACTAATTGTTTTAATAAGTGTAAAGTCAAATCCAGTTGCCGCGGCATCTGCTACTGTTTGAATTGCATCGCCGTCAATGTCCGGATATTGTCCAACAACATGACTAACAATTTCTGCGTTTGCAACTTCGTAACGTGCGAACGCTGGCCTAGCTGGATGATAAATGTTAACTTCTGATCTGTTTGACGGTACATCTTTTGCATCGTACACATAGACTGCTAGTTTTTCCTTTGAGTTATCATAACCATTCGAGTCAATTTGTGTTGGAACACTATCTGCACCTAGTGCGCCACTTACACTACCAGTTAGTTCATTAGTTGTATCAAACGCACCAGTAATATTTGTTACGTATATAACATTTGATCCGCCTGTTGTGCTTGTTGCAACTGCAACTTCTCCTGTTGAACCAGTAATAGCTTGTGTTAATGTTTCACCTGCTGTTAGATTTAACAATCCAGTTGTGGACAAGATAACATCAACATCAAACGCTCGCATTGGCTGTGTCATATCTTGATACAATTGTATTGAATCTGGGATTTCGTTTGGATCACTACCTTCAGCTACTAGACCAAACTCACCATAACAACTTGAACCTGTTAGTGATCTAATCTCAGCACCATTCTTTGAATAGTAACTAGCATGACAGTAGTATGTAAACATACTAACCATTTCTGATAGCGCACCGTTACTTGCAACCAAACCGTAACCTAAATCGTTAACTTGTGTAAAGTCGTTACCTAGTATACTTCTGTTACCAGCTGTTTGTAATGTAATAGGCAATGGTGCTGGAACACTTTGTACTGTTGAATTAATAATTACTTTTCTAGAGTTATTAATATTATCGTGAGCATCTTTTAATTCTGCACTTACACCTAATGTATCCACTGCTGGGAAAATTGTATCAGGAACAGCATTAAGATTTGCATTTTCAGCAGTTAATTTTATAATGTTAATTAAACTATCTGTAATAGCAGTTTCAGTTGCAGTTGCTGCGCTTCCAGAAGCGTCTTGAACTTCAGTGTTGCCTGCGGTAGGGGTTACTGTTGGTGTTGCTGTTGCGTCTGTAAGAACTGTTGCAACTACTGATGCTAAATGCACATACGCTGCTGCTGTTGCTGCTCGTTGTGCTACTGGAAGCTGTACTACAGCACCATCTAAGTATGCACGAGCATTAGTTACTGTACCACTATTGCCGCCATAAAGTATATCGTATGTTAGTGCGTCAATAATATATCTTACATCTCTAGCACACTTAGTTTGATTGTATCCAGCTGGAGGAGTGTTAGCATTTACAAATGCAACAACTTCTGCACCTAAGAATGTTTTGTTAGCTTGTAACCTAGCTACTGCATCGGCTGCGTTTGTGGTCGGAAGTACTGCTGGGCTAGGAAATGATAGTGCATCTACTACACCGTCACCCGGCTCACTTACACTCGTTGTACCGTTGTTGATAATATCAATAACTTCATCAAAACCTGCTGTAACTCTAGTTTCAGCTGTAACACTATCGTCCACTTCTGGTAATGCAAGTACTTGACCTTTTGCAAATGTAATTGCGTTTGTTGTTTGACTTTGTTGATTACTTTGTACATAGTCACCGCTTGCTCTTTGGTAAGCAAGCCCGTTATACACACTATTATAGTTTGTACCCAATGCTACATCTTTTGCAATACCGTCTAAAATATATCCTGTATCTCTAGCACACTTTACACTATCAAATTCAAATGTACCAACAGAGTCTAAATCAATGCCTGTTGTTAATAGACTTGTAACACCAGCAAATCCAGCGCCGCCGTTTGAACTAGGATCTAATATTAAATCTGCTGTACCGTTTGCTTTGTCATAGTTAGTAACAGCATTAATTTGGAAACGTCTACCATCAACATAAAATGCACTTGGAGTTTCCGGACGTCTTACAAATAATCCTTGCGGCTCAAGTTGCGATCCTAAACTTTTAACAGTTAGTCTAAATGCACTTCCGTCTACTTTTTCTATAACTTGCACTGCTGAGTTGCCAACAAACGCATCAACAAACAAGCCACCTCTAAATGCCTGCTTGTTTGCAGATGCTGAGAAACTTGAACCAGTTTGTACATATGGAGACTTAGTAAGTACTTGACCTTCTGGATCAAGTACAAGCATAAAGCCACCGTGTCCTTGTACAGTCATGTTACGCAAAATCGTAGCATCGTTCATTAAGAACGCATCCATCTCTGTATTTCTTAATGGCGGATTGTAATCGTTATTGAATGCAAACTTAACTGTGTTAATTAAGTTTTGTAATACTGTGTCTGGACCGTCAATAATTCTCCAGTTTGCTGAAATTTCAGCTGCATCAAAATTTGCGCCTGCTGTATGTTCTTTAGTTGGAGTATAGTATGTTGTTATATTCAAACCAGTTGTAAATTTAACAACATTGCCTAAACGATATAAGTTATTAGCGGTCCATGCCGGCGGTTCTCCAGAACCGTTAAACAAATCTGCTGCATATTGTCTATCAGATACTCCACCGCCTGCTTGGTTGTAAAGAGTAGTTGGATTTTCGCCAATTATTAATTTACTTGCAACAGTATAAATGTGCTGTATGCCTGCAACTGTTTCGTCTTCAGTTCCTACTTCAACAGCGCCTGCATAGTATTCACCTTGTGCTTCAAGAGAAAACTCGTTGCCGCCGTTGCGGAAGTCTTTAACAAGTGCATCAACAATTAATCCTGCGTCTCTAAAACATTTTGTT
>Ga0222717_10000304_pt1 | contig 43006 bp, 54 predicted proteins | sample C33_18DmetaG_FD_165053 | JGI IMG/M metagenome (GOLD analysis project Ga0222717, IMG submission 165053) | Estuarine water microbial communities from San Francisco Bay, California, United States - C33_18D | ecosystem: Environmental > Aquatic > Marine > Unclassified | place: USA: California... | reverse complement strand
CCAACGCCATAATCTGAAATTTGGGGAACGCCATGAGATGCTGGCGGTTTACAAGAACCGCAAGTTCCACGGCTACTACACAATGAACGGCGGCAAGATGTTCAAGAAGGGAACGGTTCGCCTGTCTCAATTCATTGCAATATAGCTACCTGATGAGGGGCGCGTAGGACACGCCCGAAACACCGCGCCATGCGGTGTCGTAGCGTCCTGCTATTCAAACAACTGGGAGACTATCCGATATGACTAAATCAACTTTTTCAATTGCCGACAGCAACCTTAACACTATCGCTTCTAACGAAAAGCGCATCACCAACTTGAAGGGTGACGCAAAAGAGGCCAACACTGAGGCGCAAAGCCTCAAGCTGAACAGCTATTGCCAACTGATTGCTGGCATTGCTGACGCCCCCCTGACCGCCAAGTCAAACTTGCCTACGGCTGTATCATCCAGCCTCAAGGCTGACCTGATGGATATTGGCTCTCTGTCTGAGGGCATGGCAAACAAGATGGTCAAAAATGCAGTCGGAGCGCGTAACGTGTTCAACATTGGCGGTGGCAACATCACCCCAGAAATGGTGGCTGATACTTTCGAGGCTAACGATATCACGTCTGAGGCCAAGCTGATTAAGGCCGTGTCTGGTGACGATGCTAAGTCGAAAGTCCAGCTTGCTGTCGATAAGGTGGCTGGCAAGCGGTCAACCAAAAAGGATGACAAGGGCAACCGTGTCGATGGTGACAAGTGGCTTGGCGGCTTTGACTATGCAGAGATTGAAGAATTTCAGTCACTGCTGGCTGATGCCCTGCGTGTTCGCGGTGATATGGAAGCCGCCGCACAGGAAGCCGCAGACAAAACACAAGCAGAGAATGAGGCCATCAATGAGATGACCGCACAACTTGAAGGCCAAGCGGCATAGCTACCTGACGAGGGGGGCGTGAGACACCCCCGAAACACTGCTCCGGCAGTGTCGTAGCGTCTCGCTACACTCAAACAAACTGGGAGAATATCAAGATGCGTATTTCACAAGCAAAAGCTATTGTCGAGGCTTCAATCGACAGCCAAACAAAGAATGCCAATGGACGTGACGCACAGCGTCCTATCGCCTACCTTGTCGGCGGTGCTGGCCTTGGTAAAACGTCAGTCGTGCAGTCTATCGCTGATGAGCGTGAGGTTGGCCTCAATATCCTATCGCTTGCCCAGTATGATGCTGGCGAGTTGGCTGGCTGGCTTGTCGCTGATGGCGATAACATGAAACGGCTTCGCCCCGACTGGATGCCAGCCGATGGTGAGGGCATCCTGTTTCTGGATGAATTACCACAGGCTCCGGTGGCTAATCAGAACATTGCCGCACAGCTAGTTAATGAACGCCGCATAGGTGAGCATCGCTTGCCCGATGGTTGGTCTATCGTATGCGCTGGCAACCGCACCAGTGACCGCGCTGGCACTAACAACATGCCAAGCCACCTCAAGGACAGGCTGTTATTTCTTGAGGTTGAAGCTGACCTAGAAGATACCATTGGCTATATGAACAGCGTTGGCGTCTCGCCTCTTGTGACTGGGTTCCTGCGGTTCCGGCCTGAGTTGCTCCACAAGTTTGACCGTGATGCAAATTCCTGTCCATCACCTCGCTCTTGGGAGCGTGTCGATACCATGATGAAGTGGGGCTTGGATGCGGTCAATGAGAATGAGGCTGTCGCTGGTCAGGTTGGGCGCGGTGCTTGCGCTGAGTTCATGGGATACAAGAAAATCCATGACACAGTGCCAGACATTGATGCCGTGATTGCAAACCCTGACAGTGCGGCAATCAGTGAAGACCCTGCTGTGTGCTATGCAGTGTCAGCCGCGCTGGCTTACAAGGCCAACGACAAGAACATTGGCAATGTCATCAAGTACCTCAAGCGGTTGCCGCATAAAGAGTTCGCGGTGTTCGCTATCAAGGACGCATTCAACCGTCACCCTGCCATCAAGCAGACCCAGCCATTCCGCGAGTTTCTGCTCAGTGAGGGCAAAGAGTTGATGCTCTAACATTATGTGGGGCGGTTCACGCCGCCCCCTATTTATACCATCGTACAAATTTGGGAGACTAAACATGGACGAGCAACTTATTGAAGCCATCCAACATCTAAAAATCGTATGCGCTCACGCTGATGAAGACTGTCCAGCAGAGTATAGAACAAAATGGTTTAACCCTGCGCTGGAAGATGCGTATGAGTTTATCAGAAAAATTCAAGACAAATCGGGAGACTAAACATGGATGCAGATACAAAAATGGCAAGGGCTAGAACGCGCCTTGTTCTTGATAGCCCCTTCTTCGGCTCACTGGCACTTGGCCTGAATATTCATCGTGATGACAATCAGCCAACCATGTGTACTGATGGCACGTTCATCAAATGGAATGGTGACTTTGTTGACCAGCACACCGACAAAGAAATTATCGGCGTTGTTGCTCATGAGGTGTTGCATGTTGCATTCAAGCATATGCTACGCCGCAATGAGCGTGACGCTGAACGCTGGAACATTGCCTGTGACCATGCCATCAACCACATCCTGCTGGACGGTGACTTTGAGTTGCCAGAGGGTGGCCTGTTTGACCCACAGTATAAGGGCATGACTGCTGAACGTATTTATGACCAGCTAGGCAGTGACCCTGACCAGCAAGGCCAGCAACAATGCCCATGGGGCGGCGTTAATGATGCCACTGGTGATGATGGCAAAGAGTTGTCACCGTCAGAGGCCAGCCAGCTTGAGGCCAGCATTGACCAGAAGGTTATGCTTGCGGCGGCTGGTGCTAAGTCGGTTGGCAAGTTGCCATCAGCTATACAGGAACTGGTCGATGAGATGCGGCGGTCTAAGGTTGACTGGCGTGACGTGTTCAACCGCTTCATTGGCGGTGACCAGCCGGATGACTATACCTTCCGCAAACCAAACAAAAAGGTTTGGTATACGCAGGGCATATACACGCCAAGCATCGACAAGATAGGCGTGGGTGATGTGGTGGTTGCCATCGACACATCAGGTTCGGTAAATACTGCTGAGTTGCAACAGTTCTTGGGTGAGCTGAACAACATCACTGAAGACCATAAGCCGCGCTCTGTAACGGTCATAACATGTGACGCTAGGGTGCAGTCAGTCACCCGATACGAACAGGGTGATATCATCGACAGTATCGAATGCACAGGACGTGGCGGCACTAGGGTTACCCCTGTGTTTGACTACATTGATGAGCATGAGTTGCCTGTTGATAACATGGTATATCTCACTGACATGGGCATTCATGACTGGCCTGACCAGTCGCCTGATTATCCTGTCTTATGGGTGTCAACGTGGACACGTTGTGATGATGCGCCATTCGGTGAGACAACACGCATAGAGGTGGCGGCATAGTGCCGCCGCCTACCTTCAAACAGTTGGGAGACTGGTAATGACTTACACAAAAGAAACACACAACCACTTAAACTTTCTGCGTAAACAGGTGGCTAATGTACGGCTTCAATGGTCTGAGGTTGTTCCTGCCAGAGTGATTGATGCCATAGTAAAGAATGGCAAATATAGCTACCGCCTGTCAGGCGATGTTATGGAGATGAGAAATCAAGCGGAACAAATACTGCACAAAGAAACAGGCGGCTCTAATGCTTGGGATGCCATTTCATCGTATGCATCCGAATTGGGTGACGCGATAAAAGATATCCGGCGCGCGCGCAAACATAGCAAAGCATTTTCACCCTTGGCTGATGCTAAAAAGATGAGTGAAAGAAGTATATCTGACATCGTTAGAAATGCATTCCAACGCTCACATGTACACACATCTATTGGTGGTGGGGTTGGTATAGATGTTGAGGATGGCGGCAACAAGTGGAACATAAAGAACTATGTGGCTGTTGCGGCTACATGGTATCGCTCTGTGTTCTTAAACGGCTTTTCTCTTATCAATGCACCATCTGGCCTTCGCTTGGTTATTCAATGCAAGTATCGTCAGGTCAAGTATGTGGATGAGGAAAGCATGAACGCTTGGGAAGTACGCACCGTTGGCTTCAAGCATGGCAAGGGCTTTGAAGAAAGCGGCTGGCTTGTGACTCATAAATCAACACAGCATGATGAGTGCCACCCCTTGGTGGACAGCAGTTCAAGAGAAACGCAGATACCGCATGCGTTTGGTAAAAACCTGTCAAAGGCTCACTCGCTCATGAAACAGCGAACAGTGCGTCACCTGACAAAAATGTTGGATGCTTAATATGACACATATTGAAACAAGGATGGCATCTATTGTCATTCCAGATGCGAATGAAGATGGGGACATTTTTGTCCCTATCCAACAGAAAGTAGTTGAGTTTTTTGTTGATGAGTTCGGGGGTGCGACTATGTATGACTGCTACGGCTTTTGGAGCAAGTCTAAACGCATGATATCCTGCTCAAAGATTGACGTTGCAATAGACACACTGCCAGAAACAGTTTCGCGCTTCATGGATATTGTGAAGTGGGTGGCTAATGAATGCGGTGTTCATAGTGTCATGGCAGTTAAGCCTGATGGAGTTGTGGTTTTTGTAGAGGGAGATTTGTACGATGGTACAAAAAACATATGAAGTGACTGTTGAGGCGTTTGTTCAAAGAACCATAGTGGTTAGCGCACCTGATATAGACGCGGCAGAGAAAGCCGCATGCGAGGAAGTAAAGTCGTTAGTCGGGGCTTTATCGACTGAGGTGCTTGAGGCCAGAAAGATAAATGATGGAGAATTAAATGTTGATTAATATACAGCTTACCAAACAGGAAGCCAGTATCGTTCAAGAGGCTATGGAAGGCTACATAGATGGCCTCACCACGGCGTATCAGAAAGACTTTCGTTCAAAGCTAGGGATTGCGCTCTCTGCTGACGAGAGTATCGACAACGCAATTGATGACAGTAATGAGGAGACTGATGATGCAAATTAAATATCAAAAGCCAAAACAGGTTAATGCTGTATTGATTGCACTTGACGCTGAGATTGAAAACACACTTGGGGGTCGGCCAGTGGACTGGGAAACTTTTCCAGAGTTGGCCGCTATGCTTCAAGCGTACTACGTTACTCGCGTTCAATATGAGGAGCAGTGCGATGATTAGTTGGCATAACGCGCCTAGCTTTACATACAATGGCTACAGCTACGCCCCAGACATTGATGAGGATGACGAGGGCATTCGTAAGGCCATTCATGATGTTTATAAGATTGGCGGGGATGGCAAGGTCGATTTCAGTATTGACGCTTCACCATATCAATGGCTAACCTATGATGAGTTCACTTACCATGTGGACATGATGAGGGGGGATGTTTACGATGAAATTTCTTAGATGGTCTTATGTCTGGGTGCTTGGTCTTCTTATCATGATGGCTGGCATAGGCAGTGTCGAAAATCCAAATAACAGTCTCTTGCTTGGGGTATTAGTTTTGTATAGTGGTGTCTTTGTTTTAAGTGTTGCCACAATACAATTAGCCAAGTTAGGCAGATAAAGTTACCAGCGTGGGTAGTTTGACAGGCAAGTGATAGTCTGTAAGTTCCTGAGTGGCCTACGCTGGGTTCTCCTACCACTTAGGAACCCATCACAGGGGCGGCAGTCGTAAGGTTATGCCGCCCCACTTTATTTTTTAATACATTTATACCCTAGTACAAAATTCCTGCGGATTGCCCACCGCTGGGAGACATTAACGCCCTTGGGCAAGGCAACCTAAGTGCCACTACATACGGACTGTGGCAGAAAGGCAAAAGATGCTAAAAGTAGTATCAAAACAGCGTCAGCTTAGTGCTGACATTTCGGTCGAAGAACAGGTCATCAATCTTTCTTCGCTAATCAAGAACCCCCCGCAAAACTCTCGCGTGATTGAAGTTTCACCGAAACTTGCAGAGTACATTCTTGAAAACTTAAACATTGGCAATCGCTCAAAGAAGGTTGAGAAGATTAAAGTCTACGCCAATGATATGGTGAGCGGTAATTGGTCGCTCACAAACGCCACACTGGCCTTTGGGTCAGATGGCTACCTCAAGGACGGTCAGAACCGTCTGTCGGCCTGTGTGAGGGCTGGTGTGCCGTTTAAGACACACGCAATCTTTGGCATTGAGCCGGAGAGTTTCATCCACATGGATGTAGGGGCGAACAGGTCTAACATGGACGTGTTCACCATCATGGGTACACCCTACCCATCAATGACAGGTGCTGTGATTAGGCACATTGTTGCTTTCAAAGATTGTAAGGCTAATACCAAGTCAGTCAAAATGACTAACGATGAGTTGCGGAACTACTACAATACTGAAATCAACTCAGCCATGCTTGAACTGTCAATCAAGCTGGCAAAAATCACCAAGAAAAACACGCTAATCCCAGTGCCGCCTCTCGCCGCGCTGTTCTACATCGTGTCGGTAAATGGTGATTTGGAGAAGGCAAAGTCATTCCTAGATGACCTTGCCGCTGGTGTTGGTACAGTTCGTTCACCTGTACGCAAACTTCTCCACACATTGACTGAAATCAGGGTCGCCAACCGTAACAAGGTGATGCCTGATGTCATGTCAATTTTGTTGGCTCGAACTTGGATTAACTACAAGGCCAACAAGCAGTCAACTAAGCGCGACATGCAAATTGATAGTGCAAGTGTCATGCCAAAGCTGTAAAAAGCACAAAAAAAGGGAGGCAGGGTTTACGCCCTGCCCCCTAGTAGTGTCGGGAGGAAACAACGAAAGTCGCTGTCTTGATTAAGCTAGACTATCTATTCTTTACCGTCAACATTAAAACATTCAATAGTCGCGGCGGCATATCCGCATTTATCTAAGTAACTATCCCAATGCTCTGGCGTCTCACATAGGCGCGCTGTCTTTACTAAATCCATACACAACCCCACCTCATGAGGCTTGACCTCAACATCCAGCACCACAGACCACAACTTCGCTATGCGCGTAAAGTTCTCAATAGGTGAGCCGTAATGGTCACCCCTTGCGTCTATGATTTGCTTGGCCTCATCCAGTAATATTTTTCCTTTTCTTTCCATAACACCCCCTAGAACGGAACATCTTCAGATTTGTACGATGGTACATCTGGAAAATTGTCGTTGTCATCACCGATAGAATATCGTGATGTCACAGGGCTAAAAAATAAATCAGCAACGCCCTGCTTACCAACCCAGCTAAATCTGCACTTCCAAACGTGTATTTCACTTATAGCATTCGCCACTGGGTCTGGTCTGTGAACTGATAGACCGATATCTGCCTTCGCAAACCACGCCGCGCTACCCGAAATATCATAGCCCTTTGGTGGCGGAACCTTACCGTCAGTACCGCGCATCATCTTTGTAGGATGAGCCACAAACCACAAGTGAATGCCATGAGACTGAGCGAACACACGCAACTGGGTCAGCATCTCACTAATCCAATCTGTCTCACTCATATCCCCATTTTTTTGGATGTAATTGTATGGGTCAATGATTGCGCCCCTAATTCCATGACGCATCACAGCAACCTTCAGTCGCTCAATAATCCCATCAATCGTGGCTAGTGAGCCATCATTCTGATACAGGAAGCTAAAGTGTTCGCGCACAAAGTCCTTGCCGCGCTCTAATTCGTCAGGCGTGAGCCGTGGGGTTACGCCAGTGAAGAATGGCTTAGAGAAATGCTTGCTAATGAGTTTTGCAATATGAAGTCTAGGCTCATTTTCAAACGAACAAATAGCAAACTTCCATCCCTTTTGCTCTGCAAGGTTTACCATTATCTGGTCGATAAATTCAGACTTTCCTGAGGAAGGGTGGCCTGTGACTACAGTTAGCTGACCTTCGACAACTGTGTAATATTCATCCACGTTGGAGTACCCAGTGGACGCGCCACTACCCATCCCCTTTTCGTATATCTCATCCAACTCTTCATAAAAATGTGATGCATCATATAGCCCAGCAACAGGCCAAGGGATAATCTTCTGGACAACTTTCTCCAGACCCTTCTTGCCGTGCTTCAATAGCACATCATTGGCATCCTTGCAGTCTTCGGGGAACTCAACCTTCCAGCACTTATCCTTACCTATGCGCCGCGCTATCTCCTCTGCCATAGCTTGTCCGGCTCCATCTGAGTCGGTGGCAATAATAATTCTATGTGCCTTTTCTATTTTCTTTTTGGCATCCCAAAGAAATCTAAACTTGTTGTCATCCTGTGGGTCTATCTTGCCATCCACAACCTTCATGACCGCGCCATTGGGAACTGACACACAGCTTTCAAACCCTGCTTCCATCATAGCGAGTACATCCATCTCGCCTTCGCAAATGAACAAATCATCTCCAGCAACAACTGAATCCAAGTTGAAGAATGATGCTGGAGCGCCGTTGCAAGCAAACCCTTTGTCACCTAATGAGCGTATCTTGGCGGCGTATGTTTGCCCCTGATTTGAATAAGGAAACACAACGCAATCTGTCTGACTTTGCAGAGCGCCTATGTAGTGAACGCCTGATTTAATCTTTGCTTTTTCTGCTGTATCCTTTGATATACCACGGCCTTTTAACCAAGATATTGTTTTATCATTTAAGTCATCCCAATTATGCTGAACTGCCAACGCCACTTTGTTGCTCCTCTTGGCTGGCATGTATCGTTCTTCTAGCGCGACTACACCATTAGAACTGCAATGCCAGCAGTTGTACAGAATACCTTCATCGCCCACTCTCAAGGAAAGTGTGCGCTCTTTTTTCTTTTTTCGTTCTGGTGAACAAATTGGGCAGACAACTTTATGCTGTCCCTCGCCCATACGGAGTGCTTCCCCGCGTATAAGGTAATCTGTTTTCATTGTTAATCTCCACGACACAATTACGATATGCCGAGCAGACAACGCTGTCAATATGGAATTTGCCAAAACGGACTAATAGGGCGACATAGTACATATGTACTCTATAGTACATATATGTATTATATATATTATATATATATATATACTACATTTGTACTATAAGACTATTTTCTATCTATCAAGTCCTTTAATTTTCTGCCCTCGTATCTGGCGATTGGCTCTTTGGCATTTAAGATATAAATAAAATTGTTTTTCATCTTAGAAAAATCAATGTCTGCTAAATCACACACAGTTACAAAATCCTCAGAGTGTATCCAAACCTCTATGATGTCGCGCTCTTTAGGTTCATTCAGGTAGGCATCTGAGATAGCTTGGGATATCACCGCTCTCCAGAGGTGACACTCTGATGATTGTTCTTGGGTTTTCCCTATCAAGCCCCCAGTAAATATTCTTCTGCTTAACTTGCCTGTCATTTTTATAAATTGCCCCCTGCATTAAATCTAAAATAAGACTTTCATCTAGGTCGGGCCTCCTTGAAGCGTAATAAATTAACATCTCGACTTTTACATCTTCTTCAAACAAAGGGTCAATGCTTTGGCACTGTTTGATAAATTCAGATGCGTACTTTCTAGCCTTGTCTGACTTAATTGATGCTGGGCGCCCTCTTATTAGGACAATTTTACGACTATTAGCCTTTGAAGCTGGTTCACCTAGTATTTGAAATATGTGTTCTTTCATCTCTTATTTTTCCTATTGACTTGCATTTGCCCTACTGCTAGTAAGGGTGTTGGAAGGAGACAACACATGGAAATTACCAATAATTACAGCTTGCCGCAGTCTTTTGTTGATTTTGCCAGAAATGACAAATATAGCAAGGGCAAAGCAGATATATCTGTGACCACCCTGATTGACAGCCCCAGAGTTCGGTTGATGCGTGAGCAACACCACGATGACCGCACGGTTGATGTTGTGGATAACATATGGGCTTTGTTTGGCACAGCAGTACACCACGTTCTGGAAAGCACTGAGCCATCAGATGATGTTGTGCTTGAGGAAAGATTGTTCACCAAAATTAACGGCTGGGTGTTATCTGGCGCGGTTGACCATCAGAAGATTGAGGGTCATGCAGTTGAGATTACCGACTACAAAGTCACCAGTGTATGGTCTGTCATTCATGGCAAGATAGACTGGGAAAGACAGTTGAATGTCTACGCTTACTTGGTTCAGAAGAACAAGGGCAAGAAGGTAAAGAAGCTGTCCATATGCGCCATTCTAAGGGACTGGAACAGGCGCGATGCACAGAACAAACCAAACTACCCACAAGCACCTATTGTAATCGTTGATGTGCCTATGTGGCCTGAGATGGAACGCATTCAGTACATACATGAGCGCATCTCTATGCATCAGGGCGCTCAGAATGTTTATGACATAGCCGAAGGCGTTGATGATACATTTATCCAGTGCAGTGATGAGGAACGCTGGAAACGTGATGACGCTTGGGCAGTCAAGAAAAAGGGCTTGAAAAGAGCTATGCGCGTTTTCGATAACGAGGACGAGGCAAACAAATTCTCTGAGGCACAGGAAGTGCCGACTGAGATTGAACACCGCATGGGAGAGTATGTGCGGTGTGGTGGCGACTACTGCGGTGTCGCTCAATTTTGTTCACAGTACAAAGGAAATTGAAATGAGTAGTGTATGGGAAACTTTGTCTGGCATTGATGTGTCGGAACACACTGAGGATAAAAACGGTCTGACGTATTTAAGTTGGGCATGGGCTTGGGGGATTGTTAAGAAAAACTATCCCAAGGCTACGTTCACAAAAAATTTGTACTCTAGTGCAAATAATGACTGTACGTTGCCTTATATGATTGACCCAGCTGGATATGCATTTGTCTCAGTGACAGTGGATATTGACGGAGAAACTCAAACTGAGGTTCTTCCTGTTCTCAATCATGCGAACAAAGCTGTGTCTAGTCCTGACAGCTTCCAAGTCAACACCGCGCTCCAGCGTTGTCTGGCTAAGTGCTGTGCTATGCATGGGCTTGGACATTACATTTATGCTGGCGAAGATTTGCCAGAGGGTGTTGAGCGTAAGGTGACTATCGAAAGCGCAAACGGTGAAAAGAAGGACGTTGAAGGATTAAAGTTGGTAGCTGAAGTCTTCAACACATTCATTCCTGACTGTGCAACCGTTGACCAACTGCGCGGCTTTTGGGGTACAAACAAACAAGCCATAGACATTCTGAAGAATGGCGACAAGGTTCTGTATGATGATGTCCTAAAGAATTTTACTGCACACAAAGAAACTCTTGAGCCAAAAGGAGAAGCGGCATGAGTAATCAATATCCACCATCTGGCGTTTTGTTTACCAACGATAGGAAACAGAAGCCTAATCAACCTGACTACACAGGTGACTTGGAACTTTCTGATGAGGTTATCAATGACCTCGTTGAGCAGATGTCTAGGGGGAACCCAAAGCCAAAGCTACGTTTAGCAGGGTGGAAAAAGACCAGCAATAAGACTGGCAAGGTCTTTGTTTCCTTGACAGGAAGTAAGTTTGAGGAGCGCCAACAAGCGCCACAAACTCAATCTAATGACAAGCCACTCGCAGATGACATTCCGTTCTAAGCGAGTTAGGTCGAAGAAGTATCTACAGACCTTGAGGGGTACGCCCTGCTTGGTCTGTGGGTATGGCGCAGAGGCACACCACATCATGTTCGCAGAGCCTAATGCTATGGGAATGAAGGTGGGAGACAATTGGTGTGTTCCTCTGTGCCACTCTTGCCACATGAAACTGCATGCCTTTGGGGATGAAAGGACATGGTGGGATTTACAAGGCGTTGACCCTTTGGGTTGGGCGCGCAGTAATTGGGAGAAGTTTAATGGAACAAGTTGATAAGGTGGCGCATGCCATCATGAAGGCACATGAAGGCTTGCAGTCTAATGATATGCCAATCCTTTATGACCATTTAGCTGAACAAGCAATAATGGCAATGCGCCATCCTACAGATGAAATGCTGGAAGTTGTCGCCGAGTTACCTATACAGCACAACAGGCTGGATATGTGGTGCGCGATGGTTGATGTTGCGCTTGGAAGAATAAAGTTATCACAGGGAGAAGAAGATGGAGAAGAACGCGGCTGACATGACCGTTGAGGAGTTTGCTGAACACTTAAAAATGATGAATGATAGGGTTAAGAACTTCAAAAGCCACTTTTCGGTTGTAGACAAGCGGCTAGACCCAAGAAGCACTAGGTCTTACGCAAACGCCAAGAGAGGAAACTTTCAAGGTTCTTCTCAAAAGGAAGCTAGAAAAAATTTAGAGATGTTAAATATAAGCGTCAGGTCTGACAATAATTTAAGAAAGGGCAAATACGATGGTTGATGTAAGGGATGCCGCAGTTAATTTTGAAGCGGTTAAGACATCTATGTCGCAAAGCAAGCAAGGCACAATCTTGAGGCTTGCTCTACACCCTAACGAAGTGCCGCCCAGCCTTCACACTGATTGGGTTGGGTCGCGCTACATGGTAGCAATGGTTAAGCTGGGGGATGATGACCAGCCAGAGATTTCTACAGAGCAACGAGACACAGAAAGACTTATATCAAGTGCTGGAATGTTGTGTAGGAATGTAGACTTTGCTCATTACATATCTGAGCAAGGCATCATCGAAGATTATGACGCCGTAGATGACGATAAGCGTGAGAAGCAAGTGGCTCATGGTCTAAGGTCTTACTTAGGGATACCAAGTAGGGCAGACATGAAAACAAACTCCCAAGCGAGGGAGAAGTTCAAATCTCTATCTGAGGAGTTTACAAGATGGAAGCAGGGGCGCGCACAATGAGTAACGACTTTATTGACATTAAAGAGATAGCTGAAATGCTGTCAATAAAACCTAAGTCGGTTAACTACGTTATCCAAAGCAACGGTAGCTTTCCTAATGCTTTGGTTCTATCCGCTAGGATTAAACGGTGGAAAAGGCAAGAGGTTGAAGAGTGGATTTCTAATCAGTTTGAAAAGAAATGAAATTCAATTCGGACTTTCGATATGATTTAGAGGTTGGGCAAGTCGAAGAAATTTGGCTTGCTCATCTTCTTTCTGGAGCAAAGATAGAGGTCAAGAGAGACTTCATGGCCCACAAGACTGGCAATGTTTTTGTAGAATATGAAAGTCGTGGAGCGCCATCAGGTATATCAACCAGTGAAGCAGACTACTGGGCATTTGTACTAGAGTACAAAACTGTGGTTATAATACCTAAAGAGAGGCTCAAAGAAAAATGCCGCACAGCCTTCTCAGAAGGTCGCACGGCATCTGGTGGTGACAGTAATACCAGCAAGGGGGTGTTGTTACCAGTGTTGTTGCTTACAAGCTAGACATCAATGAGTTTGCTCTAGTCACTATCTCTTTAATGCGCTCGTTCATGCGCTCAATAAGAACTTTCTTTTGGTCTTCTGGTATATACTGGCTTTCTTCTATTTGCTTACGCTTACGAACCAGTTTGTTTCTGGCATTGTTTAGTGCATTGATAATCCCTGATATGCGTAGTTCTTCTTTGTACGCTAGTGCTATTCTCTGAGCGCGCGCTTCATCGCCTTTCTTACGGGCGTCAAGAAAATCTTTTCTGGTCAGTAGCACTCTGTCTCTTTTCTCGACAAAGTTACCCAAGTCTTCGCGTTCAGACACTGAGCCAACAACCTGTCTCACTGCTGGGGTTGAGCGGAGCATGGCTTCTTCAAATTCGCCAGTCATTAACTTAGGCGCGGTGGAAAACCCAAACTCTGCTGTGCGCTGAACAAATCTACCCACACCACCAGTCGCGTAATCAAACCAGAACTCAAGCGTGTCTGGTGACACCTCTATGAATCCCGGCCTTACATCGGAAGCGTCACCAAGGCCGAAAGGCTTGCGTAAGAAGTTGGCAATGAATACTGCTGATGGTGACGTGGTTGTCCAGTGTATCTGGCTCTCAGGTGCTGGCACACCAAAAGAGGATGGCTCTTTGTATATAGGCTTCCTCGCGTAGTCACTATTGGTTAGATACTGAACAACAGGGTCGCCAACGCTAGGAGATATTGTTGTTAGGATATCTTGAAACTCAAAGTCTTTGTCCACAAAAGGTATGCGGGGTGTGTCACCGATTGGATTGAGTGTGTCAATAATTGTGCCTACAAGAGTTGATGTCGCTTCGGATGGGGTATAAGCACCTCGCCCAGCGCGGCTCAATGACCGTCCCATATTCACAACCATGTTTAAGCCATATGGCATTGGAATCTTAAAGTACCCACGTTCAGATGGAAGAATGCCAAATGGGTCCATAAAGATTAAATTCTTTTCCAAAACATAATCTGGAATTTTGTCGTATATTTCCTTACCGTCTTCGTCATCGTCTGAGATAGCCGCATTCATTTGGTCTATCAGGATGCCTGCTACCATAGCGCCAACCCATATCTTACGCACTTTGCTTGAGCGTAAGGCGCCATTTAGAAGGGCAAACGTGCCTTGCAGTGAGGCATTGTAGAACAGGTACATACTGTTCATGAGCGTCTTGTACTCACCGCCCTTTGCAAAGTTAACAGTCACATTTCTGGCGGCTTGTGCGGCGCGTTCTTTGCTAAATCCTCTATCAAGAAGTGTTTTGTATGTTGCAACACGGACGCCGTTTTCAACTACAGTGTTGTAGTCCTCCAATGTTTTAAGAATTTTGCCAAAGCCAGCTTTTGTTTTATTAAACGCGCCATCCGCGCCAGCGTCAGATACCTCTTTTAACATATCTTCAAGGCGTCCAAGCTGGTCGTTCAAATCACCCATCATGTTTGTTGCGTTCTGACCGCCAGACCTCACAAAATCCTGATAGATTTTTGACCACTCGTCTGTGCTGTCACCGTCAATGATAGAGCGTTTAATGCCTTTCAAAGCGGGAACAATCGTTTTGCGAATGTCGTTAGTTAACCCATTCATCTCATACTGGTTAATGTTCACGCCAGCAGTCTGAAGGTCACGAACCATGTTTGTGATTAAGAACTCAGGGTTCCAAGATGTGTTAATGTTTGACAGGTAGCGGTTAATCTTTCCTAGAGCCTTAACAACAACACCAGCGTGTTGCGATGACATACCCGAAGCGCCACGCATAGCAAGAGCAATGCGAGGGTCATCAATCTGAATTGCTACCTCTTGACCGCCTTCCTTTACAATCAGTATGTCGTCTCTGTCAGCGAATCTTGGGTCTGGTCTGGTCTTTACAACGCCGCCGCTCAATACTCTTATGGTTGGCCTTTGCTCAACAATTCTGGCATATGATTCTGTCAACCGAGGCTCGTTTCTGAGCATCTGCAAGAATGACTGACCAACTCTGTTGCGCTCTGAACGGACAATGGCATTCTGATTTTGCACCATTAGATTTGCCATAATGTCTTTGGCAAACTCGAAACGTCCAAACATACGCATGTCTTCCCTGCCACGCGCCCCAAACTTAGGGCGTGATGAAGGACGCCCAGAATATTCTTCATTAGCCTCATTTTCAGGGTCAAGAATACCGCGCAAAGGAACGTATGCACTGTAATTTGGCCCAGCTGGCACAACCTCGCCAGTTTCAGCATCTACAATTGTTTCTCCATCATTAAAGTCAGGAGTAAGGCCAGATGCAACGCGGATGTCGTTAGTGTTTTGTACAATTCTATCTGCCGCTACACCTATATCAATGAATCGCTGTCTCTCTGCCCCTGAAAGTGAATCGAAGAACTGATTTATGGCGCGCGCTTCAGTGTCTGTCATGCCTGAACCTGAATCGTTTTCAGGGTCAATGCTACGGATATAAGCATTACGCTCCTCTGCATGACGAGCATACAGGAATGCATCAGATAAAATTTGCTTTAGCGGCTTTCCAGCTTGCATAGCTTCACGAACAAATCGTGAGTTTGCCCTCAACACTGAAACCTGTGCCTCTGTCAGTTCAATGCCCTTAACCAGATTGAGCATAGGTTCGTACAGGTTCTTCTCGTTGTCTTCAATCTTTGAGCCAGTTATACCATGGTACAATTCTTCTCTGAGATATGTGTCGTTGGCATCTGTTATAGTCGCGCCCTGAGACTTTAGGTCATCAATCATTCTGCCAACAGGCAACATAGAGTCTTGGAACTTCTGCAAGAAGTTATCCGCAATGTCCTCCGCCTTATTGCGGTCATAGACCACACCAAGAACCTTGGCTAAAAGATTTGAGGCTCTTGAGTACATAATGCTGTCTTGAGCCACAGGAATCTGATTTTGTATTCTGTTCGGGTCAATAGCTGAGTATGCCAAAGACAGTTTCTTTTTAGACTGAGGGTAGGCCGTTCTTACAGTGTAGGCTGGCTGTCCGTTGTACTGAACGCCCCTCTTTGTAAGGGACAAGACAATCTTGCCTCTCTTACCCGCATCCCACTCAAGCCTTATAGAGCCTCCACCATCGGGGAATGCAATTACATCCGCACCATCTTGATAGCCTTGAGCGCCCCAACGATACATCATATCGAATATTGCTTTTTCAGCAGACGGAAACCCAGCGTCCAATAACTCTTGGACATGATTGCGAGCAATCAAATGTTGAAGTCCGAATCCACCAGAGCGTCCATCATCAAGAACAAGGTGGTTTCCATACATCAGAACTACAGGAAGTTTTCTGCCGCCTTCCTGAATGTATCCATATTCGTATTGTTCTTTTGTTTTAAGGGGGGCCTTCATAAGTGAAGTGGGCTTTGGCGGGGTGATGGAAAGTTTTGTACCATCGTACTTTTCTGCCGCGTTGATACCCTCACGAACATCTGAAAGCTGTGCGTCATCTTCCTTTGTCAGGAACTCGTTAGGGTTGTTTTCTGTAACGTCTTGGGCAACCTCAATGTCTTTATATCTGTTTACACTTGTGGGTGTCAGGGCGGCTCCTATTTGCGCCTCTACTGCCTCCATGTAATCTGTAAACAGTTCACCTTCTTCGGAGCCTTGCTTATACACATCAACCCTGTTTGGCTGATAATACATAAACACAACGTCAGGCTCTCCGTTGTTGAAGTTTTTGAATGCCTCTTTATCCCACCCATCTGGGGCTTCGTCATTATCCCACTTCAGCCGTGAGCGAACCTTAAATCCATTGGCGCTGTATAGCTTGGGAAGGTAGATGTCAAACGCATCAAGGGTGTTGCCACCTTGCTCAGTTGCTAGGCGAATCAACGGATAGTTTATTCCCTTGTTTGGACCGCCATCTGTGTTGAATACGGAAACAATATCTATAACGCCGTCTGTGTCAGTTTCTTTTAGAGCAAACCCTGAAGTGCCATCTTCAGTGAGAAACAGGCGCATCTCTTCATATCCAGTTTCAGTGTAACCATCAGGGCTTTCTGATGTTTCTATTGGATACACATATACAGATTCACCCATATTACCAAGGCTGGCCTTTGCGGCTCTGATGGCTGAAGAGAATTGTTCGGCAGACCTAGCGCCCTTTTCCAACTCCATCACTAACGGTGTTGATATGCTTTGCTCGTTATATGTTCTGGCGGCATTACCGCCAACCTTGTATGTGGATACTACGTTATATCCATTAAGCGTTCTGCTTCCTCTTTGTTCAGTGAAAACTCTTCCATTAAAGCCCGCACCGATTCTGACATCAATTGCGGCGCGCTTTCCTCCCGTAATGTCTGCTGGGACTGTTGTGCTGAGTTTTCTGAGGGCTTTCTTTCCGTTGACAGCGAGGATTTCGAGTCTATCTGCGAACTCGCCAAGCTCTCGCCTGATAAAGTCTGGATTAGCCGAGACGCCTTCTGCGCTGTAGATAGGCCTTGGTTCAATTGTGACTCCATCGCCAGTGTCGCGGCTTCTGATAGCGTCAAGTCTGTCTTTGTACCCTGCATCTTCTAGTATCCTTCCGTACACACCGTCACTGAACAGTGTAGCAAAGTCTGGCACATCTGCAACTTGTTGGTCTGTGATGATGCCCTGTGTAAGTAGTTCTTTGGCAGTTAACTTATTGCCCTTGCCTTTGCGTGTCTCTAGCAATGCCTTTGACAATGACCAAACAGTTTCCTGAATTTCTGCTGGCGCCCAGTTATCGCCAGTGATTTCACTAGCGGCTCTTGCGGCCTCTCTTGTTCTTGCTGAAAACGCCAGATATCCCGGCCCCTTGATGCCGATTTTCCCAAGTGCGTCTTCTGCGCCCTTGCGCTTAAAGCCCTTGAACAAAGGCTGTTCTATAAGCGCAAAGTTAGCCATCCAAGTGTCGTTGGTGACTTCATCAAGCTCATTGACAAGGTTAAGCATGAAAGAGTTAACCTTTGGCCCTGAGAGCAGGATATTCATCTCTTGACCAAACGGTGCGGTGAGGGCGCGTATTGAGTTGCCTTTCCAAGCTGGCAGGACAGAATCCACACCTTTGTCACCCAGCACACTCTCGCCCATAATCTTGATGATTGTGTCTGCGTCTTGTGGGCGCCCAGCGTTATTCCAGTTAGCCCATATACTAAGGGTGTTAATTGCATTCATCTCTACAGATGTTTGTGGAGACGTGGCGGCTAGTAGTGCAGTGAAGCGCCGAGCATCTTGAATACCAAAGATATCCATTATGGCCTTTGCTGAGTTTCTGTACCAACCCTTCTTGGCTTGTCCAGCAATGGCTACAGCCGCAAAATTATCCGCAGACGGCAACTCAGAGAATATTCTTGCAATGCTCTCTGCCTTCTTCTCGACCACATTATTGCGCCCAATAAGAACTTCTTCAATCTCCTCCTCTGTAAGGAACTGTGAAATTCCATTTAGAGGAGCTGGCGGAGCTATAGAATACTTAAACTTATCTTTGCCTGCGAATGTAGGATTCTTTGCGAGGACAAGCGGGCCGATTTGCACGACTTGTTCTGCGGCAATTACTGGCTGTGTTGTGGTGCGGTCATAGAAATATGAATGGCGCTCTGGGTCAAAACCAACCTGTACTACATCTGGGTCATTCATCATCTCTTGCGCTATGGCGAATGCTTCTTCTGGTGACGCCTGCACAAAGCTACCGTTTATTGTGGCAAACGGACCCTTCTGAGCGCCAGCGGCAATTCTAGCCGCAACCTTCTCGCTGGCACTAAACTGTGCATCAGTGATGATTGCTGTGCTTTCATGTGCAATAGTGCGGTTATCTTGACCATGTATTGTGGGAATCCACACGCCTTGACGAGTGTACGCTGGGATGTCTAGCCTTATTTTAAGTCTAGTGCCACTCTTAATTAGGCTCGCCTTTCCTAGCTTCGCAACCTTTCTAGGGTCTGACGCCTGCAAAGCGTTACGCATATCCTCCATGCTCTCAGGAGCAGGGACTGTGTCGTAAGGAATGATTGGCTTAAATTCGTTAACTAGCTTGTCGTACTCATCGTATGAAATTGTACCATCGGACAATTTCTTTGCCGCCTCTGTTAGCGTAGGTATGCGCTTTGTGACATCTTTGAACGACTGACGAATGCGCTCAATGTTACCTTTTTCAGGCACAAGGAACCCGGCGCGAATGCCAGCAGTTGAATACTTCTTGTTGCTTTGAGGAATCTCAATCTCACCATAGCCAGTGTCACGGCGACCGATTTGCTTTGCCTTATCGGTTGTAGTGATGTTCTGGAAAATGTCAGCCGCCTGCTTAAAGCCGACATCATTGTGTGAACGGAAGATAGATGTGAAGAACTTCACAATACGCTTGAGTAGTGACTGTGGCTTTCCAGCAATCTTGAGCTTGCCGTCAACATAGTCGCGGAACATTTCAGCCACAGCTTCTTCAGCAATCAAATCTTGGTCAGCACCCATCGGGCCGTAGATTGCTTCGGCTCTGTCATAGTATGTGTATTCGCGCTCTTGTAGCTTGCCACTCACATACCTTACGCGCTTCTTGTTTTGTGCGGCAGATGTTAGAGTTTGCCATTCTTTATCGGTGAACAGCCCCAAGCCACGCAATGCGTGAATCATCTCGTGATTCATAACGCCGCGCAGTTTAAGGGCAAGTTCTTCCTCCGATAGATTCGGGTCATATATTTCCATGGCAATGCCAATGACCCTGCGTCCATTTTCTCCGGCCTGCTCGAACCCCTCAATAACGCCTTGCGCTCTTAGCTGTTCTTCGATGCCTTCAAATTTAGCATCGCTGTCCACACCTTCTGGGAAGATTACATTTTGAGTTACTAGGTCAACCCTGTCGCCAAGTCCTATTGCCTGTAAATATTTACGCAAGGCATTTGCTACACTTTGTCTCTTACGCGCATACTCATCGGTCATCTGTTCCTGAGATGCCGCTTCGCTTACTTGCCTAGCCCTGTTTGCTTCCTGTTGCGTGGCGTCAACCGAATTAACTATAGGGTTCTCTGGGTCAAGCTCGTTTAACTGAGCTTCTACACTGGAGCGAGTGTTATCAAGCCTATCAATGCGCCTGTCAGCTTCAGCCATTTGTTGTTGCGCTGTGCCTGCTACAGTTGTGTCGCCTCTATCCTTGGCGGCGTCACGGCGCTCTTGCGCCTCAAGTTTTTCTTGTCTGACTTCATCAATCTTGGCTTCAAGTTGATTGTACGCTCGGTGCAAGGGGGCCGCTGGACCCTCTTCCTCAACAACCTTTTCCATTACCTCCCATTTGCTTTCGCCAACCTGATTAAGAACGCCCTTACGGCCCATCTCTTTTTGTAACTCGCGCGCTACTGATAGAGGGACTGGCTTTCCTTCAGTTTTTGCCGCCGCCTGAATTACAGGTATAGTGGCTTTCTTCTTGTCTCTTACTGCCTTAACCGCTTGCTCGTACTGGACAGAACTAAATGGCCTTTGATTTCGTGGGTTTTCGCCAGACTCCCTCCACATATTTGGCTTTTGCTTTTTGTACTCGCGTACAAATGCCTCTTGACCAATAGTAGATTGCAACTCATCAAGGCTGACATCAAGGTCTGGGTCTACCCCAGTTGCTATTCTGTTGCGCCTAATGCGCGCGGCCTCGTCTTCAGGCAATGCCATTATCTCTACTTTGGCAAACCCTGTGGTGCGCTCTCTCGCGGCCTGTGAGGCGGCTAGTGACTCTTCTTCTGGTGAAAGCCCAAGAGACTTAATCTTTGCGTCAGTCTCTTGCTCCGTCCCTTCAACTAGCTCATCGTCAGTTTTTGGTGGGGACAGTAGTTTTGGTTGACCGGGGAGCGCTGTGCCTGTCTGTACAGACTTAGCGGCAAATGCCGCCTTTTCTGCTGTCTCAGCGCCCTCATCTGCAAGGTCATCTTGTAGCTGAGTGAACGCCTTGTCCATCTTATTGATTTGACGGCCTCTGATGCTGTCAACAAGGAATGACAAAGTGGCACCAGCTCCGCCGCCATAAAGAAACTCATCGCCTGCGGTTGCGCCAATATCTGCATCTGGGTTGTATAGGTTTTGCTCGACCAAATCCTGAGCAATGCCCGCAAGAGCCTCTTGAGAACCTTCAGCGGCGAATGTCCCTGTAGCTCTTTTTAGTCTTCCAGCTATGGTCTTGATGGCGGCTTCTTGGCTACCCTTTGGAACTTTGCGGAGTATTTGCAATACATCGCCAAGCACCCTTTGAAGAGGAAGTATTTCTGTAACGCCAATCACGCCACCAAGCATGGTGGCATTCATGAAATCATCTGGGTCTATCTCTTTGCCCTGAGCAATCTGTTCGGCAACACGATTGATTTGGTCTTTTGCTTGCAGACCAACACCCATTGCGCCAGCCCCAGTAAGGCCAGCTACCTTTTGCGCCTTGAGGCCGGAACCAGCCAACTTTGCCGCCTTCGCGGCGGCAGTGCCGGGAACAAAAAATGATGCAAGAGAGCCAAACGCTTCACCAGTCTTAGATGACACACTGCCATCAGACTCCCCAAGAAGATACTCTACTCCAGAACGCCCTGCGTCAGATATGTCTTGAGCCACCTCGCCAACAGCAGTAGACCCCGGCTCGTAACCAAGGACTGATTCGCCAAGTCCAACAATACCACCGGGTAGCTCTGTGAATGATGTAAGAAAGCCACGACCAAAGCCGCTAATTAAATTGCCAGCCGCACTTGCGTCATCAGCTTCCTCAACAGGCAAAGGCGCCTCAACAGCACCGAAGCCTTCGATGTTGTCAATGCGCTGTTCAATGTAGGCTTGCTCTTCAGGTGTGGGCTGAGTTCCAGCTATATTTACGGAATATGTTTTACCAGAACGAGCGCTTTTAGCATAAATATTTGGCATAGTAGCCTCTCGTTAGGCAGTTACATCAGGATACAGAAGCACGTTTCTTTCTAAATATCGTTTTTCTTCCCTCAATCTTTGCTGAGTAGCCGCGTCAAGTGGTATTGAAGCTGGGTCCGTTGGATTAAGAAGCTCTTCGATTTTATTAATTCTGCTGACGGCAGAGGATGCTGTTATTCCCTTTTTATCCCCGTCTGTAGAAAGTTTAGCGCGCGCATTAATAAGGTCAACAACGCCTTCTTGATAACGGTCTTGAGCTTCACGGAACGCCTTTAGACCAGAAACTCCCGCTTCTCCAGCCGCGCCCAGAAGGGTTGGCTCTTTAGATGACATTAGAGACAGTCCAGCTTGTGCAATAGCCAGCCATTTGTCTTGCTCACGGCTTTTTTCCATCTGACCCTGTAGTTTTTTTATTTCAGCCTCTAGGCTACTGACCCCAGCTTGCTCACCTCCAGAGTATGTTATGTTTGATTCTGGGGTCTTAGTCGTGGTTGCCTCATCAGAGGTAGCGCTAGTGTCAGTATCAGTGTCAGTTTCATCGTCCTGTTCTACGGAGTCAGTCTCAGATTGAGCCACGATAGAAGGAGATGAAGATGTTTCGGCCAACTTGTCAGAGTCTACAACAACCTCTTTACCAACACTACTGCCAGTGGCGTCAGCAGGGATGGCATTTGATTGAGCCTCCGATTGAGACATGATTGTGCCTGATTCAATTGTTTCACCAGCTTTAATAACATCACCTGTCGGCAAGGTAACATCTTTAGTGGCAGTCGCTGGCTCTGTGGTAACAACAGCCATTCCTGCCGGATTGTAACCTCTGGCCTCAAGGGCGGCATCAATATCCGGGTCTTTACCATAATACTGCTCACCAAGCCCCCGTATAGCCATTGGCCCCATAGCCATTTTTATGCCGCCAATAATATTTGTTTTGTCATCTTCGCTGTAAGCTGGTTTTGCTAAAGACGGCATTCCCACAGTGTTGCCCTGTGTCGTGGTTGTGGCTCCTATTGGCGCAGAAGCTGACTGAGTTGCTGGGGTTAGAGTGCTGGCGCTTGCCGAGCTAACAGGGCTTAGCATTGAAAGGATACTTTCGCCTGTGTTTCTTGCGCTGGCCTGACCATAATCTTCCATGTTCCCCGTAACGCCACTTACATAATTTGTTTCAGTTGGGTCACCCTCGTAACCCTCTGTGCCAGAAATCCCTTGATTGAAGGCAAGAAGCGCGAGGTTTCGGTTGCCCAAAATGCCTTCAGCTTTGTTCAGATAATCAATAACAAAAGGCTCAACTTTCTTACCGCTCATAAGTGCTTCGTCCACCATAGCCCTGTTAGCGGCGTATGCGGCGGCGGCGTTTTCATAATCCCCAGACTGAATTGCACTCTCTAAATCAGGGAACAGTGACTTAATTCCGTAGCCCGGCATAATTGCTGTGGTTGGCAATATTTGCATTGGGCCAATTTCTCCGTCAGAGCCATACAGATTCTTACCATATCCTGATTCCTGACCATACAGCCCATACAACTCAGCGGTTGAAGGGAAATATGTGCCTTGTTGGGCGCGTACAATCCCACCCTCTGCCATTGGGACTGGCTGTTCTGTCTGAGTTGGCATGGCCTGACGCATTGACTGAGGCATGATAGTTCCAATCCCCTCAGATGCCGCGCTCTGTGGAGCCATGGCTTCTGACATACCAGCAATGCCCTGCATAGGCACACCAGCCGCCGCCACAGCCTCTTGAGCAACAGTCTGCTGGTTAGCGGCTTCCCGCTTACTAAAGTCGTCCCTGACGCGCTTACGGCGCTGAATTTCACTCAGCACAAGAAATTGCGGAGCCGAGCCTGAAGGCATCTGCATTTCGCCTATAAGCTGGTTCTCTGAGAAGTTCTTTAGCTGGTCTTGGATATCAATAATGTTCATAAAACTATCCTGTAATACCTTTATACAACCCTAGAGCGGAGATTCCCGTTCCAAGCAATTGCTGGATAGGGTTATATGACTGAAGTTTGGTTGTTTCTGTTGAAGGCTGTACAGGTACACCTCTAAGTATGGATGAATAGAACTGTAATTGTTCACGGGGGTAATCCCGCTGACGTACAAAATCTTCATAAGCAATATCCAGACCAGCTTGCTTTTCAGCCTGAACATCCCTACCAATCTTCTCTAGCAAAGAAGCGGCTTGGATATCCCCATCACGAGCCAATTGACCCAACTGAGCCAGTTGCGCTGACTGACCAGCGGCTGACTCTGCGGCGCCAATGCCTAATCTTTCTGCGGACTCTCTAGCGGCTCTATCTCGCTCAAACTGTCCTTGTGCCGATTCATATGCTTGCTGTTGCCCCGAAGCCTGTATCTCTGCCAACTGCCTCGTAAGTGCTTCGCCAGCGAGTCCTTGCTGAACCGCTTGACGTGACCCTCCGAATGCGCCCGCTTGCACGGCTTGCGCCGCACGTCCTGCGTTTTGTCTTTGTGCGTCAAGAATAGCTTGGTTTTTTTGAACATCTACCACATTCTGCATGTAAGGGGACATATATTGCTGGGCGGCGGCGCTATCAAACTGACCAGCTTGATAACCCATTCCCTGCAATGCTCTACCAAGGCCAGCGGTCGTAGCCGCTTGTGCCATTGGCAATCCTTGAATACCCTGACCAGCAATGGTACGGCCCATCTGTTGAGCTTGCGTAACATCAGCACCCCCAGTTTGAAGGCGCTGACCAGTGTATGGTTGATATTGTTGTTTAGACTCTGCCTCTGTACGATTCAGAAGGCGCTCAAAGTATGGTTGAACATACTCTGGCAAATTGGTCTGCACCACCGTTTGGTCTGTTGGTGCTGGGCTTCCGCCGCCTTTACCCATTATCTAACTCCATTCTATAAGCAATGTATTCCGGCTTCCAGCCGTGCTTTCCTAACCATCTCCCCCATGCCTTCCGTCCGTACCCCTCTAAATGGTCACAGCCATTTTCTTTGGAATACTTGGCAAGAGTATCTACCGCCATGGGTAGCCACTCTCCCATTCTACTGCCCCCTACCCAGTCCATAGCCATGGCTTTGCGTCCGGGATATGTAATGACTCTTGTGGTGATGGCGGCTATTACCTCTTCATCTTCCATTATGAGCCAAAGGCCATATAGACCTGTATTTATACCGTGGTACAAATCGTCAATGTGAAACTTGCCCTTTGAAGTCTCTACTGACTTGTACATTAACCTTGCAACGTCTCCCCAGACGATGCCCAGCGCTTCGCTGGGTACTGCCGTAATAATCATGCTGGTAGCATTTGTCCTTGTGGCACTTGGTCTGGTTGCTTTTTCTTTCCGGTCCGCATTTCACGAACCCTATCCATCATTTCATAAAGAGCTTTCGAGCCTGCGTTAGACGAGCCGTTGCCCAGCCCGCTAACCACGTCCGCAGGAACGATAAACTCACCATCGGATAATACAACATCTTGCTCTCCTTCCAAAGTCGCGGGAATCATGTCATCCATGCCGTCACCAGCACCATTCAACTCTCCCTCGCTTATGCCTGCGTTAACCCCGAACTCACCGCTCTGGACACGGTCAACTAGGTCACGCAAGGCGTCTTCTCCATAACGCTGTACAAACATAGCAAGTGTGCGCTCTGGGGTATCATCGCGCCCTTGGATAGCATCTACAGCCTCGGAGATAAGTTCTTTGTCATTTGGCATCTCGCCGCCCTCTTGATATTTTAGGGACGCAAGACCGCCATCAGCAAAGCTAGTCTGCATTGGACCAAAGTAATCAAACTCTGGGCTAACGCCGGGGCGGAAGTTTGAACCGGGAGTTCTTGCCTGACGGTCAGCCGCCTCTGCCTCTTCTGTGTTATATGTCTTCTTTGGCATTGCATCGAACTTAGGCTCAAGCAATCCGGGAAGCGCCGCAGTGCCAGCCGCACCGAGCGCATATGGGGTTTTGATGGCATCCATAGCCCCGCTTAGACCCGCACCAGACTGCCCTGCTGTTGGGTCACTCATTAAGTTACCAAAAAAACCGGGCTTTGCGGCATCCATAGCGGCTGTTTGCGAGGCTGTCATCGCACTGTAAGGGCTTGCCGCCGCCGCGCTTACTCCAAAATCTTTTGCCGCAAAGTTTGCTGGGTTAGTAGGGTCTATTCCTTGCGATGTAAATGGAGTGGCCGCATCAGCAGGAGTTGCACCACCCATTACAGAGCCAAGAGCCTTACCGCCTAGAAATGACAAAAGGCCAGTCTGGATGCCCTGACCCAAATCACCAGTCTCAAGGTAGGAGCCAAGCCCTGACCCGATAGCGCCCGCTGTCAACGCGCCCATGCCACCAAGCATGCCAGCGCCAGCCAGTCCAGACCCTGCTAGTCCTAACAAGAGTGGTAATGCCATAATCTACTCCTTACAATCCTGCGTATTCTGTTTTTGCGTCAAATGACGGGCAGGCTTTTTCTGAAAAATCTCTGTGTCCGAATACTTCTGCGTCCGGGTGCCTATCAAGTATTTCTTTGATGAGGGTGACAAGCGAATCACTCTGCTCTGGGGTGCGTGTGTCTTTAGGATTTCCGTCAGTGTCAGAACCACCAACATAGCAGATGCCGATGCTGTCACTGTTATGGCCCCGACAATGAGCGCCATTGATAGACTCATTGCGGCCCTCACAAACAGCGCCATTAAGTTCCACAACCCAATGATAACCGATATCACTCCAGCCACGCTCCTCTGTGTGCCAGCGTTTAATCTCCTCGGTCTTCACGTCTCTTCCTTCTGGGGTAGCCGCACAATGTACGATAACTTTTTTAATCTCCCGCATAACCTTCACCATATCGCTCAATAAGATTGTTAATAGGAATCCACGTTCTTTCGTCTATTTTACCATTTTTTATCTGGATGTCGTAGACCCCATAAGACCATCCAGTTAATGTATGTTTAGCATACTCCTCAACGTGGTCTTGCGGTAGGCTTGTGCCTAAATTCATTATAGTTATAGACTGATTGCCCATTTTGGGAAAGTTCTTGTCTAGTCTCTTATGGGTATGCCCAAACACCACATCATGTAGGGCGTCTCTAGCTATTTGATTCTCGGCATGCATTCCGCCATACGCCTTGCCCATAATATTTAGTGGCGCGTGAGTGAACCCCACATCTCCAATAAAATAAAATTCACCGTAGGGAGAATAAGTCCAATTATAATCATCCATAGTGGCGAATAGTATCTGGTCAAGAAGCTCAATAATCTCTGGGTTCTTGTTAGTATATGACCAGATTCTATCTTCATGGTTTCCTAATGTTACATGCTTCGGGATATCGTATCCGTCCAAGCCCTTGTGGAAGGCTCTTATAGCCTGCTGGAAGCTCTTCATGTCTTGCCCAAAAGATGGCTTATTCTGGCCTTTTACAGTGTCGTTTCGGTCGAATCTATTAAGTGAGTCAACGCTGGCAAAGTCGCCTATCTGAATAATTCTGTCTACCTGATTCTCTTTAGCGTAACGACCCATCGCGTAGAATCTCTGTTTATCTGGCATGGATGGCCCATCATGGCAATCTCCTATAGCAAGAACCCTTTGTGTTTCTGCTGGCTTGGAGTTCCTCTGTTGAATCCTATATACAGGCTTTAGAACAACAGTCGCCTCTTGAATGGACGGGCCTTTTTCTGCTTCTACATTAGCGCTGTCCTTAACAAGGCCCATATCCCTTGCTTTTCTAAGCCTAGTAGAGAAGGTGGCGTAGTTCAAACCTTCTGCCTGCGCGGCTTTTTTTACGCTTTTGCCGTTCCTGTAGAAGGCTTTTGCAGTATCTTCATAAATGCGGTCTGGTAGAGGTGGCGTAGGCATTACTTGTCCCCCAAGTTTTACAATGGGTTAATTGTAACACCTAAACCTCTATTTTGTAACCTTTTTGACTTTCTCAAAGGTTCTTAGACCACCAAGCCCAAGCATACCCATCAATACAGTTAACAATGAATCCATGTCAAAAGTGGGTAATTCTGGTATTTCTACGCCAGCGTAGGAGCAAATAAACATAGTGACTGGCGCTAAAACAAAGTGCCATATCATCGCAAAACTCAGACCCCAGCCAAGGAATGGGCGCCAACCAGCTACAAATATGCTTCTATGCTGGGCCTCAGCCTTATTAATTTCAATTTGACCCATATTAGCTTCATGCATCTGCTCTTCAGCCATCGTGGCAATCTTATGAGCCAGCATGTTTTTCTGGTCTTTATCTTCAATAAACTTGTCCAGCAACCCTGTAACTGGTCCAATTAGTGCCTGTAACATTGAAATCTCCTGTTAGTTACTTCCTCTGCCCCTAGACTCATGGCCCATCCATATTCCAAATATACCCGTCATAACACCCATTATAACAGAAACAAATGTTGTCGCGCCCGTTGTTTGAGCTTCAGGTGGTAAATTCATAAACCACTCAGCACATCTCCATGACATTGCTATTGAGCAAATCATAGTTAGCCTTGCGATAATATTGTATTCGATTAGTCGTTTTATATAGTCCATTTATACTACGGTACAATTTTTACTGTTCCCGAATCGTTGTACAAAGCACCGGACTCAAGCCCTGTGGCAGATGTAGGAAGATTGGTCAGAGTTAGTTTAGTCGCCCTAATCGCACCCGGATTCCTTTCTTGAGCAATAAAAGCCTCAAGCGCCCTAGCCAAATCCTGCATATATACAGCAGAGTATTCTGGCGGAGCTTCTGGTATTCTAGGTGGCGCTATTTCATTTGAAGACATTATCTTTTCCCGTCTGGCCGGATATTAACACGAGGAGAACCTAGCTTCCATTTTGTACCTAGCGCAGATGAATCAATTCTTACAGCAAATGTTCTGCCCCTAACTCTAAGGTTAAGTTCGTCTGTAAATGTCTCTATGGGTGAAGATGATAGCCGGACTGTTGTTCCTGTATCAGTGGAGCCATATGCATTTCCGGGTGCCGTTCTAGCCTTTAGAGTAAACGTAGCTTGCGGACTGGCTAGGCTCGTTGAGCCTTGAAATGTCATATCTGGTATAACCTTTGTAACCAGAGAGAATCTGTCTCCATCTTCAATGTCCATTGGCGCGGACTCAATAAACGAATCCATTGGAGAGCCGTCATCATCATACTCAAACTCCTGATTGTAAAGATAGCCACTTTCCGCCGCGAGAGGGAATGTTCTTGTCCCACGGTCAATCCAAGCAGACCTACTTATTGTGCCGTAGTACCAAATCTGGTCTTTGTAATTGTATATAACGTATCTGTCGTTTTCTCCGGTTCCGCCATTGCCAAGAGAATTAGTCTCTGATGCGTACAGCCATATAACTTCAGAAAACTCTGAATTAACTGCGGCCCAAACCTTGTCTGTTTGAGAGAAGTTAAAGTCATTAAACACAAAATCCTTGACCGGAGAGTCAAGCTGTTGAGTTTGCCCAGCATAGACATAGAAGTTGTCTATTCCCATCCAAAACACAAAGTCTTCAGTTGCGGCGGCGGCGTTTGGACCCATAATTGTGATGCCACCAGTAATTTGCTGAATGCCGAAAGTGAACGGAGGCCCAATAAATTTCATGGAGTGCAGAGATGTGTCTGACCAAACAAGAACCTCTCGCTTTGTTTCTATAGCCTGAACAAAGGTAGAGCCTGAACCAATCAACAAGTCTCCAGCGGTATTTGTTGTTGTAGGATACCAGTCAGTGGCATTTTCTTGAGAGGAGAACCTAATAAGCAAAGGGTCTTGAGTGCCGTTGCCCTGTGCGGCGCTTGGACTAGCGCCCAGCCCATCGCACCCAAAAGCAATAACGTGCCTGTCTGAGTCAGATACAAGAACTTGCTTTGCCACTTGAGGAACGCTCTTGGCGCCAGATAATGTGGAAAGCTCAACTGCGCGCGCACCTAATCCGCCGCCCTTATCCCAGTAATACACATTAGAGTCCCTTGGGTTGATGATAAGGTCTTCACCAAAGTTATCATGCGACCAAATGCGAATCTGTGTAGTCGTGGTTAGAGATGAGCCTGAACCCCATCCTCCTCGTCCCCATGTGCCAGCACCCCAACCTGTGCCTCCCACCTGAGAGTTTAGGCCAACGTTTATTTGATAGGCGCCTACCACTGAAGCTCCGCCATTGCCCGTATCGGCGCCACTGGCGGAAGTACCCACATCAATTGTATAGGTGCTTGATGACGGGACAGCTATGACTTGATAGCCGTTTATGTCGTTTAATATGTTTGCTGTTATGTTGCCGCCCAAGGATGCGGCTCCAGAGAACGTAACAAAATCGTCTTGAATGGCGCCGTGATTGATATTTGTGACAGTTATGACGCTAGAGCCATTAGTTGCGGCAAAGGTCACGTCACCAGCGGCTGTGGTGCTTCTGAGGGGTGTGATGTCATTGAAGCCACCGCCCTCTTCAATATAATATTTTAGATGAGTTCCAACCCCTAGGAAGTTGGAGCCGTCAAGACCAATCCAGTTGTGAAGGGCGCGACAAACGCCCAGAAATGAGTTAGCTGTGTACTTAGCCCAGCCGCCAATCTTTTCTGGGTATCCCAGTCTAAAGCGAATTTTATTTCCGTCCACCCAGCCGCCTTCGTTAGAGTATGATGTTACATCTCTATTTATACCGGGTCTAAATTGTAACTTCTGAAGGGGCATATTGCTCACTCATAAATGGTATGTAATTAAAGTTTACAACAAACCTTCTGGCACCCTCTTGCGTGTGCTTTACAGACCTGTGTTTCATGCCAGACGGAAAGGTGACTAACCTGTTTCTTTTTGTTTCTACAAATTCACCAGACTCAAATTCTGTGCCGCCAAGGTCATCATCTAAGTAAAAAATAGAAGTCTTAACCAAACTTTTCATCTCTGGGTAAACCCTGTTCTCTACTTCTCCGTAGTCGATGTGGAATATACTTTCCTTGGATGTTGCTAGATTTAGATTGGCTTTTACTTTCAATAACGCAAATGGCTTTATTTTGCCGAAAAGTGGATACAACAACTCAAGGTAGTTGCTTTGTTGAAATTGTATGTTTTGATAAAACAAATGAGTGAACTGTGGGTTTCCGTCACCCGGAAAGTCAGTGTGGTCATCTGAATACCATGGAAAGCTCGGATGCTTTATGCCATCAACTTTATTAAGTTCATCTTCGGTTAATACATTGTCCTCTATTTTTATCAATTTCATCTCCCAATGAACGATTTACCAATACCAAACTTCTACCCATCCGTTTGCGCCCGCTTTAGCGCTGTCAACGCCCGATGACGCTCCTCCGCCGCCCACAGAGTAACTGAGCGTTCCTCCACTTAGGCCCGCATTATTAACAAAACTTTTTACCATATTTCCTCTACGGCCCTCGTTGCCAGTAATGTCAAAGTTACCGTCTTGAGCGCCCCCCGCGCCGCCATTGCCAACAAATACTGTGCCGCCAGAATCCCCACCTGAGAACGGGCCGTTATAAGAGCCGTCTCCATTGCCGCCACCGCCACCCTTGGCTCTCATGTTAATGCTGACCGGACCGCTTATGGTGCTGTCACCGCCAGTACCGCCGTTATAGGAGTTATTGCCGTTGCCGGGGCCTCGTGTTCCGCCACCACCGCCGCCGCCAGCAATCTCTATATAAACAGCTGATGTACCTGATGGCAAAGAAATGTTGCCACTGCCACTATTGAAAAAAACAATATTAGCCGGAGATGGGCTTGATGGAGAGGCAAACGATAGCTGACCAGACCCGTTTGTTTGCAAAACTTGACCGCTTGTTCCGTCAGCTTGTGGGTGACTGATACCATCAATCACAACACTACCAGAACCGTTTGGCGTTATGGTTATGTCGCCATTTGTATTTGTGCTGGTAATGGCATTGCCATCAATGTTCAGGTTATCAATATCCAAGTCGCCAGTGACATTGGTTGTCGCTGTAATAGTGACAGCGCCAGTGCCATTTGGCGTAAAATTGATATTGCCATTTGAATTGGTGCTGATAATTGTATTGCCATCAATATTGATGTTGTCTACATCAAGGTCGCCAGTGATGTTTGTGGTGCCTGTGATGTTAACCGCGCCAGTGCCATTTGGAATGATGTCAATATCACCATTGGACACTGAGACAATATCGTTGCCATTAACGTCCAAATTGCCCCCAAGCTGGGGTGTCACATCGTTAATAAGGTCTGTGTTAGGTGTTAAGGATTTGAACACGCCTGATGCGCCGCCACCGTCACCAGTAACCGCTTGAGTTGCACCAGATACAATCTCTACGCCGTTTGATGTTGAGTACACAACACCCTTATAAATGACGCGACAGGCAGAGTCTGTTTCGTTTTTAATTACAAAATATTTTTGCTGGTCCGTTGGAGTTACTCGAAGCTCAAATGTGGCCCCCGGAGTTCCAGTGAGAATGATTACTTTATGAGAACCGTCTGAGCCAGATGTTCCATCAGTTGTGGTTAGGTCTTGGCTTCCAGATATAGCAATAGTGGCCTGACCATTGATGCCATCATCAATAATGTCAAAGTTAACATTAGTTGTAACGCCCCAAGTTCCTGACTTATCGCCAGTACCGGGCTTTTCAATTCCAATATTACGGGTATAAGTCGAAGCCATCTAAACCACCATTTTCTTCCATATTTCTATATTACCATTCGCATCTACCTCTGTCCATGTGCCGCCAGATGGGGCAACTGGACTCCAGTTTTCTGGAGATGCTCCAGCGTCTATTTTTTCCCACAGAAGCGCGCCATTTGTTGTTTGAACAAAGAAGAAATCTACATGTAATTCATTGTCGTAGATTAATATGCCAGCTGTTTCATCAAGCTCAAACTCTGATACAAGAGCCAGAACCCCAGTATTTACGCGGCTACTTGAAGTCTCCTGAGAGAACTCAAAGTCAACAGCGGCGGCTCCTGAAAAATCAACATTTGCCGAAGATGACTGTGTAAAGTTAGCGGACTGCTCAGAAGATGTTATAGCAATCTTTGTTGCGGCAGAGTCCTGTATAAATGAAGCGTCTTGTTCTGACAGCGCGCTTGCAACATATGTGCCAGATGTAGTTTGTACGCTAGTACAAACCATACCAGAAACGCCAGTGGCAAATCTCAACAAAGACGCATTCTGCGTGAAGTTGGCAGATGCCTCCATTATGCCAGTAAGTATTCCAACTCCGATAGACGCCTTGACGCCTATGGCGGTCATTTCAGCGGAGCCTTTGGCAATTATATTTGAATTGTTTCCTAGCTCAAATTGAGAAAATATAGACTGAGCGCCCGCAAGAAGAACGCCTTGGTCTGATATAGCTCTTTCTGATATGGCAACCGCGCCTAGCATCAGTCAGCATCCTCTATAGTTAGTTCTTCCGCAAATGACCTATGCTCAAAAGGCGTGGCTATTGGCTGTTCAGATATGGACGAGACAGCAAACATTACATCTCGCCTACATATACGGAGAAGACTGCGTTTGTGTATGTTTGGTGAGTGCCATTATGTTCTGCCGCCCAATAACCGTTGTTAGTGCTGGCCTTACCCTGCAAATTAAACGTCATTGTTCCGGTGCCTGTAAACGGCGTGTGAGGAAAATCAGAAAGACACAACATATTAGTGTCTAACTGCCATGACGTACCAGTAGTATCGTTGATGCCAAAACCCCAACCATTATCTGCCACAGTACCACTGGAATCACCGCTATAAGTTAGCCTGTAACCAGTGTGCTTTTGTGCGGTACCCGTGGCTCTAGCGGATATACAATACGAGAGGTAGACTTTCTCTCCAGAGTTTACGACAACATTTGAAATAGACATCATTGTTGCAAAACCTGTTGTCCAATTCATGCCACTAGGCATACTCGCATGATACGCTCTTTTGAAGAGGCTAACTCCAGAAGGCATCGTCAGAGTTTTTGAAGACAAATTCAGGGTGCCGTTCAGCTTTGTGTCTGTTATCGCACTGTCTGCAATTTTTGCGGTTGGGATTGTTAAATCCGTCCCTAATAGGCTTGCAAGATTACGGGCGTTACTCATGTCTTACTCCGGCTTAGTGGGCCATACAACCTCATCAAGGCTACCGTATGACTGCGTGATGTCTCTGAGCGCCTGACGATAATCTGCCTGCGCCTGACTCATTGTAAGGTCGCTAGATGCCCACCAGTCTGTTTCCGAAATGCGGCGGTTTCGCTCTTCACGAAGCGCGTTGATTGGCTCGTCAATCTCAATAGCGGTCTTTGCCTCGACCACTTGCTCCCATGTAACGCCCCATTCGTTTGCGTTTTCTGACTCAATGCCAGAGCCATATTCATCAGTCCCGACAACCTTACGAAACATTTCGTTAAATTCAGCAGAACTTGTTGGCTCTCCACGCAGTACCCATTCGGTAATGCCGAGATTGTTAAGTGCTTGTGCTACGCTTGCCATTGTTTACTCCTATGCAATCTTAATAGCGGTCATTTCAACACTCTTCTGGTTGTTTGCCGCACCAAGTGTATTTCCGGGACTACCATCAAAAGTATTAACATCGTCCCACGAATTGTTTTCAACCAATGTTTGGACGGTTATTGCCGCCGTTGAAGAAAGGGTCGCCACAATAGACCCGCCATGAAATGTGCTATCTGTTCCGTCAGCCGCCTGTGTCGAGCGAACAGAGTAAGAGTTTGCAACAACTGAACCCGCCGCATGGTCGTACAGGCGAGAGACAACCTCACCGTGGCCACCAGAATTATTGATACAAGTCGCATTATATTGAATGATATAAGTGCCAGCCGGAAGGCTCGCATAGCCAGATGCATCAACGCTTGCACCCGTTATGCTACCTGAAGAAATGGTGTCAAACTGTCTAGTGTGAAATGTATTGCTAGACCTTCCAGTAGCGTTAGAATACCGAACAAATACGGCAGACTGTATTACGTTTGGCAGGGGGTTGCTAAACGAAACATTACCACTACTGTCAATCGTCAGCGCCGTGTTCGAGTTGGTTGGGTCTTGGATTTCGGAGACTTTCAATATGCTAGTCATTGTGCAATCTCCATTAAGACTAGGGACACCGAGCCATAATTCCAAATTTGATTAAGGGTTCCCCCAAGATAATCAACTCTATGAGAATACGTTATTGCGCTGGTTGTTGCCGGGCTATCTAAAAAGAAATAAGGCACACTAATCCTAGCGCCAACTGGAAATGTATAACCAATTGCGTTGCCCGGAGTTTGAACAACCGAGCTATCTCGCATTATCCGAAGATATACATATCCGCTGGCGTTGCTTTGATGGCAAACATTATGTCCACACACCAATATTTTATTAGACGAAGATGTTGGAGTAATCGTGCCAGAGCCAATAATTACAGTTTGCCCAGAACCAATAGTAACAGCAGTAGAGTTAGAAAACGCCGGAGAGCCTTGCCCCACGCCATACGCTACTGTTTGAACCACATGACCCGGAATCTGCACACCGTTGCCGATGGTCTTCTGATTTACTGTGTCTACAAATAATGTTGACATGTTTTTATCCTATTTAAAACAGTTTAGCGGCGTACAAGAACGTATTGTTCAGACCCACTACAGAAGAAGATGTGCCTGACGCCTTGTCACAAAATGCTATTAAGCCAAAGTAATCGCCAGTTGATACCTGACCTATCCAAGTTCCACCCATGCTTATTGATTCACCTTCTCCGCCATTATAAAATTTACGGTCAGTTTGAATTGCAGAGCCGTTTTTTGAAAGATGACATTGCATATTATCACCATCCGAAGCCGTAACCATAACTGACCAAGAAATTATAAAATATGAATTGTTAAACGCTGATGTAATTAGCAGTCTATCGTTAGTTGCATCATAAAGACTGTGAGTATCTGTAACAGAAGTCTGTAACGGAATTACAGTATCAGAGTTATCTGGAATAGTTACGCTACTACTGTTATACATTACAGATAAAACAGCAGTAGATGACACAACTCCATTGCTATCAATCGTTAAGGCGGATGTTCCCGCCACGTTGTTTATTGCGTCTACATTTAATATCGAAGCCATCTGCGCCTCACAGTATAGTTAAGTTGCCGTTGACTGTAATGGTCGTTGACGGGTCTATTGTCAGCGGACCAATAGCCAAAGCATTCTTTGTTGCGCCAATCGTGGTGTCTTCGTCCACAGTTTGTCCGTTAGTACGAAATACTGCGGTGTCTACCGTTGTGTTGGTTGTCTGAAACTGCGGCGCGGTAATCTCAGCCGCGAATGTGCCGCCACTAGACTTACTCACTGTATCAGTTACAGTAAACGCACGATAGGCGCGGATGACCAATTCATCGTTTAACGCCGCCCCTGATGCCAGTGTAATGGTGTCGCCATTAGATGGTGTGAAGTCAGACGTATCGAGATGCACACCATTTAGATATACATCCACATCATTCCCACTAAAGGCTAAAATAGCGCCCGCATTGTCCGCGCCAGTAAATGCTGTCTGACTTGCGGTAGCCACATACTTGAACAACTGCATGGCATAGCTTGTAGGCTGGTCCACAGCGCGCCCAAAGAACCTTACAGTAATCACATCTCCGTTAGCAGGCGCGGCAGAGAATGTAAGTGTGTTGCCTTGTGCTGTGTAAGCGGCAGATACCCCCGGCTCCTGAACCACGTTACCAATGGTCACAAGTAATGCCTCGCCGCTCACAATAGACTGGGCAAGGGTGAACGCAGTGGCGCTCCCATTTCCCGTAAAGGTCTGGAAGGTTATGTCGCCTACATTTGGGTCTATTCCTATATATGCCATTATGGTTTCTCCGGCCACACAACATCGTCTAATGATGCGTAGTTCCGTGGCACATCTCGTAATGCTTGGCGATAATCAAGTTGAGCTTGCGTAGCGGTCCTGTCCGGAACAACCATCCAGTCCGAAGCCGCCAATCGTCTATCGCGCTCTTCCCGCAAAAACCGCAAAGGCTTTTCCGTAACAAGCGCGTCCATCTTTGCGAAAATTTCACCCCAAGTGACACCAAAATCTGCGGGGTCGGTACTCTCAGTAGCAATACCGTTTTCATCTGCGCCAGTGAGTTTTACAAAAGACGAATTAAACTCCGCTTCAGTTGTAGGTTCGCCTTCTAATTTATAATTCTCAACGCCCAAAGCAATTAGCGCATCGGAAACAAATACATTACTCATTGGCGTATCTCCGTTGCGACAATATGAACAGGTGCTGTCCAACCCCAGTTACTATTGTTACCGTTTGAGTGGCAGAACAATGTGTTGTTTAAACCTTCACTGCTGTAATAAAAGCCATAGGTGCAGGCACTCGTAGTGCTAGGTTCATCGACACCAATTAGAGTGTATTGATTTTGGTCATTTACATCATAGCCGTTGTTGCTTCTAGCAAAAGCCGACTGCATTAAGTTACGATTATTTAAAGCACCGCCTGTTGTGGAAAAGTCATGATATGTGCCGCTAACCAACCGGAAAGGCTTAAACCCGAACAAAATGTTTGCCGCCCCCGTTGGGTTAAACGGAATGGCGTAAGTTACAACAATTTTACTGTTAGAAAACTTAGGCGTGAAGATTAGGCGAAAGTTGGTATGAACCTCAGTCCAATTGTTAACTGGGTTTATTGTCATGTATGTAACAGTGCTTCTGACCGCTTGCTGGACAATACTACCAGCACCGCCCGTCACATACCCCGCCGCAGTAAGATTACCGTCAAAATCAACAGAAACATTCCCGCCACCCGCAGTTTGGGCATCGTTTAGCATTCTCCAATAGGCTTTATCCCCAGACATAAACCAGTTCATAGTCTTTCTATCTGTTGACTGGTTTGTATCTACAAGTGACATCTCAGCACCCGCGCCATAAACTTCAAAGTCTCTCAAAGGCGCATCACGACCCACACCAACACGATTGTTAGTGCCGTCTACAACAAGAACATCAGTGTCGATAGCTATCGAGTCCGGCATACTTGCTGATTGAATTTTACTAATCGGCATCTATTCAGCCTCTAAAATTGCCATATCATTTCTTAAAACAGAAATTTGGTCTTCGATAGATTGAAGTGTTGCTATTGCATCAGCATTACCGAGAATAGCGTTTCTCATTACCCGCAAATCTTGACCTTGAATTTCTAACTTATGTATCTCAGCAAGTTTTTCTGAATACTGTTCAAATTCTAAACTGTCTATTTCTAAAGACATATTATATCCTCTCGCAACGTATTGATATGTGATACCAAGCGGGTGACGTTCCACTAAGTATAATTCTTGCACCAATCCTGTTATTACTGCTTGCGGCAAAGCTATTATTTGCAAGAAAAGAAGTTAAACTATGAACATTGGTTCCTGTTCCAATACTAAGGTTTCCAGTAGTGGAACCATCTTTTAGTATTGCAACTGTTGCAGAGCCGCTTGTAAGCGCACTGTTAACATAAACCTTTAACTCTTTAATTTTAAAATTACACGGCGCAAGGGTATTGATTAATGAGGCGTCAGTGCTAGTCAAAGCGCCGTTTTGATAATACGTCCCTGTTCCTGATGGTGGAAATGAAGGGTTAAATGTCATAACAAAATCAGTACCAAGAACATCTCCAGCCGAAGTGATTTGCATTGCTTCAGTCTTAGAACCAATCGCACCTGTGCTAAAAGTGGTTTCACCATTGTGCAGTTGCAGAAACGAGTTATTTCCACTGCTGTCTTGAACCGCAAACAACGAAGTAGTAGCCGCGCGACTTGCACCACTTCTTACAACGAGACCGCCACCACTATTACCCACGATGTTTTGCGGGTCAGGGCGACCTATACCTACGTCTCCGTATGACGTAATACGCATACGTTCTGTGTCGTCAGTTAAAAATGTAGTATTTCCCGCAAAGGCATTGCCAAAAGCAATAGTGCCTTCGTAACCTTTTACATATTGTGTTCCAGAGCCAGAACCACCCATAATAATATAATTGCCACCTCTAGACACACGCACAGCATTACCTGTTGTGGCTTCTTCAACGTGCAGGGTTTCACTAGGCGTTATAGTATTAATGCCAATCCGATTGTTTGCGCTGTCTACATACAGTGTGTTGGTGTCAACAGTCAGGTCGCCGCTGAACGTACCTGTCGTAGCAGAGATTGCGCTATTAGGGTCCGTCTCTAACCGTGTTGTAACCTCTGCCAGCCCACGATAAACCACATATACATTGCTTGTCCCAGCGGAGGGCGCGGCATCAAATGTCAGAGTTGAGCCTGTGGCTGTGTAAGACTTACCAACACCCGGCTCCTGCTGAATGTTATTAACAAACACCTCAAGGTCTTCGGATACATTAACAAGGCGGTTCAGAGTGAACACAGTCTGTGAGCCAGTACCATTAAAATACTGGCTAGTCGGGCTTGCTAGTGTCTGCGATGGCTTATTTCCTATATATGACATTAGTTCGCCTCCAATGAAGTTACTCTAGCAGTCAATGCTTCAATAGCGGCTTGCTGTTCTTGTATGGTAGCCACCAGCAACGGCACTAGCTTGCTTTGGTCAATCCCCTGCATAACAGCGTTACCATCGTCATCCACCGCATCTTTCGTGCCTGTAATTGCTTCTGGAACAATGTCCTGAACCTCATGCGCCAAGAAGCCATCAACAGTGGTATCAGCATCTGCAATAAAATTAAACCGTACAGGATTGAGTTGCTTCAGTCTGTCCGTTGCACCAGTAATATCGGTGACGTTTTCTTTGAGGCGGTAGTCTGAGGATGTGTTGTAAGTTGTTGTTGTGCCATTGGTGCCAATATAGCCAACTTGTGTGGCATTATATCTGAAAGCAATTAAACCACCTGATGTTGAATTTAGTTTGTTAATCTGGAAAGTGTTATAAGCATCAGAAGCTATTTCACCTCCGTTATCTTCCCCAAATGAACAACCCCCAACCGTTCCAGATGAGATGTTTGAAGGTGAAGCGTTTGTTGTATTAACTAAAAGGCGACCAGCCGATGTCAGGCGCATTAACTCATTTGTTGTAGCGTCACTTGCATTATGACCCCACAGAAACACTTCACCGCCATTGTTATCTTTATCCATAACAAATTGAACTGAACCGTTACTGGCTAATATTCCACCGCTGAAATCAATGTTGCCAGTGACATTAATTCCGCTGGCTGTGGTTTCGACCTTCTTTGCATTGCTGTGATATAAGTCTACAGACCCGCCTATGTTGAAACTACCTAAAACCTCGCCATTGCCTCTAAGCATCTTAATGGCTGTGCCGTTTGTGCTGAGTTGTAGATTGCCTGTTCCAGCGTCAGAAACGTAACTGTGAGACGCATCATGGTAAATCTGCAAGTCATTGCCAGCGCCGAACTGCGCCTTGTCGTTGTCGCCGAAGTTGATGTTGTCTGTAGTGTCTAGTTGATTTGTGCCAATGGTAGACAGCGCCATTATGTAATCTCCAGAATAGACATAGCCACATCAGCCGCTGACGCCTGACTTGCGGTCACTTTCAATACATCCGATGAGTTCATTACAATCTTCTGGTCGCCGCCGCAGGCCACCAAAGAAGAGCCGACTGGTACAATTGCGCTTTTCACAATATATACATTGTCACCATCAGCATTCTCCAATTGAACATCTACGGTGATAGACACTGTCAATATGTTGGAAACATTTAGCCCAATGATAGTTGTCTCTGTTGAAGCGGGGCAAGTATATATAGTCGCTGGGCTTGTCCCTACCGCAGTATCTGTAAATGTCTTAAATGCGTTTGCCATCTCTTACCCCAATGCAATTGCAAATGCCAAGCTGTTGTCGGTGAAGTTCACCGGAGTACCACTGGCATCATTGAAAATTATCTTTTCTGCTGGCATTGTGCAGAAGATTGTTCGGGTGCCTGCGCCCCAGTTAATTTTAGCGTCCCCAAATGTGAGCGCGGCATCATCGGCAAGAGTTACAGCCGTATCAAGAACGATAGCGCTCTGACTTGTAACGGTAGACACTGTAACCACCCCACTAATGCCCGTGCCCCGCACTCGCATGCCAACAGCAACTGTTCCGCTGTTCCCATCCAGTGCAACGCTCGTAGAGGCCGACACAGCGCCGTTAACGTCTGCGGAGGCTGTAGGCCCACTACTCTCCAGCACAGAGTCCCTAGAGAGCGTTGTGCCTGATGCAGTGTACGTTCCGACCCCGACCTCAAAGTCCGTGCCATCGGTGCAGGAATAATAAGTGGTGTTACTATTTCCTATTACGCCGAATGAGTCAAAACCAGTAAGAGCGCCAGCAAGAGTTAACGTGCCAGTACCCGTAGTGGTTGTTGTCTCTTTAACACGGTCTTTGATTACGAGTGCCATTTTGTACTATAGTACCTTTACTTCAACTCAATGCTCAGATTACTTCCGTTAACCCGGAAGATATCACCTGATGCAATTGTCTTTGATACATCTAGCGTTCCTATAAACAAAACGTTAGAGCCATCAAACTTTAGCTTTGAATCATCTGAAAGCGTTACCGCAGTATCCAGAACAATGCTTGTTTGACTATTAACGGTAGCAACGGTAACAATTCCTGTGATTCCAGTTCCAGTGACCACATCACCTACAGCAACTGTACTCACATTATTATCTAGGGCTACTGCTGTTGAAGAGGACACATTTCCGTTAACCAGAGCGGTTGCAAAAGGCTTGTCCGCTACAAACGCATGTGTGACTGTATAACTTGAAATGCCGCTTGATGGAGGGAACTCAATGTTATTGTCGTTGATTACTCTCTGAGCGTCAGAAATTACCGTTGCCGTGGCCGCATGCGAAGTAGCAGTCGTTCCGTCTTGAGCGCGCGAACATCCAGTGAGTATGCTTGTTCCTGTAAAGGTCAAAGCAGTGTTATCTGAAATGGTAATAGCAGTATCCAGAACCAAAGCTGTTTGGGATGTGACGGTAGCCACACGAACAGTTCCGGAAATTCCCGTACCGCTTACGACCATACCCTTAGAAATTGTCCCGCTATTGCCGTCTACTGACAAAGACGTTGAAGAGCTTACAGCGCCATTAGCATCCGCTGTTGCCGTTCCATCCTTACCTGTGTAGTCAATAATCTCGTTACCAACCTCAATTGTTCCGGCTGACGGAAATGCTTCTGCGTCAGTTAGGACAATTTCTGTATCGGATGCGGTTGCGTTTACGGCCACAGTGGTTACAGACTGTTTCCAGTTTGCCGCCGTTACTTGTTGACGTGTATAGTCAGCGTCTTCTGCAATGACGCTAACCTCCGTTAGACTGCCTGATTCAGCATTAGCGATTGCTGTAGCTAAACCCACATAAATGCTGTTGCCCGGCGAGGCAAAGGAAAGTGAATCATTCTTGAAGATGTAGTCAAGAACGCGCCTTTCCAGATATGTGGTTGCCGCATTTGATGTTGCCATCTTTTACTCCTTATGTGCGCGGTCTAGTGGGAAGACCCATTCTGTATGCATCATCGTTTTCCCTTGCTTCTGCAAGGTCTTTAAGTCGGGACAGGCTTTCTTGGAAACGCCCCTCATACATGGAGATAACGTCCTGTTCGCCCTTCATATAAATATACGCTTCTATAAGAGAACCGTACAGTAGGGCATTAGGAGCGTTACTGCTCAACCATGTATATTCTGTATTAGCGCCAGCAGTTAGGCTTGCTGGCCTGTAATAGTAATGTAGCTCGACTGCATATGCTTGGTCGGGCGTTGGTGCCAATATGAAATTGGCCTGAACGTTTCCAGAGCCTACAGTAGCTGTAGCGTCAAAGAATCCATAATATTTAGGGGTTCCCGTTGTTGTCCTATCAGGATATGCCTCTCTTAGAAAATTAACGTCCTTTTCCAGAAGAAAGCCTTCCTTGCCGGAGTCTTTAATAAACAAAGAAAACGGCGCCAAGAAGTCTGATGGTGTGGATAGGTACTCATCGTTAATTGACATCGCAGATGTGGCGTTCTTGCGAAAGTTTTCCAAATCAACATTAACAAGTATGCGGTCCTCTGCGGCGCGTATAAACACAGGGAGATTTGTCACAAACCCCGCTTCGTTGTTCTCAGTAAAGTCTTCTATGGCCTGCTTTAGCTCGCCGTATGTGTAAGCCATTTATACCTCTACGCCACTGGGGTCACTGGTCC